>FWWL01000130.1_pt1 | contig 207766 bp, 190 predicted proteins | sample 2228331 | NCBI WGS metagenome assembly FWWL01 (sample SAMEA103939775, study PRJEB20133) | metagenome | reverse complement strand
CGACGGCGACCGCCTGGCGGGCGCGCAGGCGAGGCCACAGCAGGGCGAGGAAGGCGGCCGCCGCGGCGGCGTCCAGCCCGTACGCGCGCGGGTCGCCGAGCACGTCGCCCAGGAGCGCGCCGAGCAGGGTCGTGAGGTTCCAGCCGAGATAGATGCCGACGCCGGTGACCCAGAACCCCAGGCGGCGGGCGCGGGGCTCGCGGTGGGCGAGGGCGACGGCGGTGGACTCGTCGATCGTGAAGTGCGGCGCGATCAGCCGTTCCGGCAGCGTCGTGCCCACGATGGGGGCCATCCGCAGTCCGTAGGCGACGTTGCGCACTCCGAGCAGTCCCGCCGAGGCGATCGCCGCGGGAGCGGCCGCCACTCCCCCGGCGCCGAGCACGCCGATGAACGCGAACTGCGAGCCCCCCGTGAACATCACGAGGCTGAGGACGCAGGTCTGCCAGACGTCCAGGCCGGACGCCACCGCCAGTGCGCCGAACGAGACGCCGTACGCGCTCGTGGCGAGCGCCACGCCGAGACCCTCGCGCAGAGCCCGGCGCGTGGCCGGGTCCCCGGATGACCGGATCGGTGAACGCATGCTCGCCATGATGAACCGCACGACGGCGTTCGTCAAGTCGATCGTTCGTTCAGTACACTGAACGAATGGAGAGCCTCGGACCCCGCATCGCCCGGTCCCTGCGTCGCGAGCGCGCACGCGCCGCACTGAGCGTCTCAGAACTGGCCCGCCGCGCCGGCGTCTCCAAGGCCACCGTCTCGCAGCTCGAGGCCGGGGCGGGCAACCCGAGCGTGGAGACGCTGTGGGCGATCGCGACGACCCTCGGGGTGCCGTTCTCGGTCTTCGTCGAAGAGACCGAGCAGCCGGCGCACCTGATCCGTGCGGCCGAGCACTCCGGCATCCGCGCCTCCGGCTCTTCCTACGAGGCCCTGCTGCTGGCGGCCGGCGCGGCGAACACCCGCACGGACCTGTACCTCATCCGGACCGAGCCCGGATCGCCCCGTGCGTCGGAGCCTCATCCGGCGGGCACCACCGAGCACGTCGTGCTCCTGAGCGGCCGGGCGCGCGTGGGGCCTGCCGACGAGCCGTTCGAACTCTCCCCCGGCGACTACCTGCGCTACCCGGGCGACGCGCCTCACGTCTTCGAGGCGCTCGAAGCGGGGACCTCGGCCGTTCTCGTCTCCGACGCGCGCTGAGGGCCGGTGGCGGTCCCGGACTGCCGGCCGGGCACGGTCGACAGGAGCACGCCGGCGATGACCACGGCCCCGCCGATCAGCTGCCATCGGTCGATGCCGAGACCGATGGCCAGCCCGATGACCGCGGTGAACACGGGGATGAGGTTGAGGGTCACACCCGCGCGGGCGGCGCCGATGCCGCGCACGCCCAGGTTCCACATCGTGAACGCGAGGACCGAGGGGAACAGCATGACGTACACCACGTTCGCCCACAGCGCCGGGTCGCTCGGTGCGTGCACCCCGGCCACGAGCGCGATCGGCGTCAGCACCACCGTGGTGACCGCCGCCTGCACTGCGCTGGCGGTCACGACGGGCAGCCTCGTCGACCGCCCCGCGATCGTGTAGACGGTCCAGGCGACCACGGCGGCGAGCATGAACAGCTCTCCCGCGCCGAAGCGCAGCTCCAGCAGCACCCCCACGTCGCCCTTGGCGACGACGAGGAGCACGCCCACGAGGGAAACGGCGACGCCCGCGGCCACGCGCGGCGCGATCATCGCCCCGGCCAGCAGCGCCGTGCACACCGCGATGATCGCGGGGTTGATGGCGCCCACGAGTGCGGCATCCAGCGACGTCGTGTGCCGCATCGCCTCGTAGCTGAGCAGACAGAACCCGATCGGACCGAACAGCGCCAGCACGCTCTGCCGCGGCAGGTCGCGTGCGATGGCGCGCAGGCTCGGGCGGTCGATGAAGACCGCGAGCAGCACCAGGATGGGGACCGCGCCGAGCCAGCGCATCCAGGTCAGCTCGAGCGGCGTGAGCTGCTGGACCGCCAGGGCGCCGAAGACGAAATTGCCCGCCCAGAAGAGGTTCGCCAGCACCAGCGCGACGAGGTGCTTCGCGCGGTCACCCGCGCCCTCACCGGTGGCACGGTCGCGCGCTGTCCTCACCCGCCCGAGCCTACTGGCCGGGCGATACGCTGTCGGACATGGATCGCATGGAGCGCGTCTTCGGCATGCCGGTCGCGAAGGTCTATCCCCTCTACATCCAGAAGGTCGAGCGGAAAGGGCACGAGAAGGCCGAGGTCGACGAGGTCACCCGGTGGCTCACCGGGTTCGACCAAGCCGAGATCGACGCGCACCTCGAAGCGGGGACGACGTTCCGTGATTTCTTCGCCGCAGCGCGTCTCCACCCGAATGCGTCGCTGATCACCGGGGTGATCTGCGGCATCCGTGTTCAGGAGATCGAGGACCCCCTCATGCAGAAGATCCGCTATCTCGACAAGCTCGTCGACGAAGTCGCCCGCGGCAAGAAGATGACGAGCATCCTCCGCTCCTGACGCCTTCCCCACCCCACCTCCCGCGAGCCGAGAAGAAATGCGCGAGCCGACAAGATCCTTGCGCACGGATCTTGTCGGCTCGCGCAGAACTATGCGGCTCGCGGCGGCGGAGACGACGGGTCAGGCGCCGGCATCCTGGCGCTTCAGACGCGATGCGGCACGGCCACGCTCGGTCGCGTCCAGGTTCACCTTGCGGATGCGGACGACCTCGGGGGTCACCTCGACACACTCGTCGTCGCGGGCGAACTCGAGGCTCTCCTCGAGGGTCAGCAGGCGCGGAGGGGTCATCGATTCGAAGGTGTCGGAGCTCGCCGCACGCATGTTGGTGAGCTTCTTCTCCTTCGTGATGTTGACGTCCATGTCGTCGGCGCGCGAGTTCTCGCCGATGACCATGCCCTCGTAGACCTCCTGCGTGGGCTGCACGAAGAACGACATGCGCTCCTGCAGCGCGATCATCGCGAACGGGGTGACGACACCCATGCGGTCAGCGACGATCGAGCCGTTCTGACGCGTGGTGATCTGACCGGCCCAGGGCTCGTAGCCGTGCGAGATCGCGTTCGCGATACCGGTACCGCGAGTCGTCGTGAGGAACTCGCTCCGGAAACCGATGAGACCGCGCGAGGGGACGATGAACTCCATGCGCACCCAGCCGGTGCCGTGGTTGGTCATGTTCTCCATGCGGCCCTTGCGGTTCGCCAGGAGCTGCGTGATCGCGCCGAGGTGCTCTTCGGGGGTGTCGATCGTCAGGTGTTCGAACGGCTCGTACGTCTTACCGTCGACCTTCTTCGTGACCACCTGGGGCTTACCCACCGTGAGCTCGAAACCTTCGCGACGCATGTTCTCGACGAGGATGGCGAGGGCCAGCTCACCACGGCCCTGGACTTCCCACGCATCCGGACGTCCGATGTCGACGACCTTGAGCGAGACGTTGCCGATGAGCTCCTTGTCGAGACGGTCCTTGACCATGCGCGCGGTGAGCTTGTGCCCCTTGACCTTGCCCATCAGCGGCGACGTGTTTGTGCCGATCGTCATCGAGATGGCGGGGTCGTCGACCGTGATCGCCGGCAGCGGGCGGACGTCCTCGGGGTCGGCGATCGTCTCACCGATCGTGATGTTCTCGAAGCCTGCGATGGCGACGATGTCGCCGGGGCCCGCCGATTCGGCGGGGTAGCGGTCGAGCGCGCGAGTCTTCAGGAGCTCCGTGATACGCGCGTTGCTGGTTGTGCCGTCGGCGCGAACCCAGGCGACGGTCTGGCCCTTCTTCAGGGTGCCGTTGAAGACGCGCAGAAGCGCAAGGCGGCCGAGGAACGGGCTCGAGTCGAGGTTCGTGACCCACGCCTGCAACGGCGCCTCGTCGTCGTACGCGGGAGCGGGAACGTGCTTGAGGATCGCGTCGAACAGCGGCTCGAGGTCGTCGTTGTCGGGCAGCGAGCCATCCTCGGGGCGGTTGGCCGAGGCGGCACCGGCGCGGCCGGACGCATAGACGACGGGCACGTCGAGCAGTGCGTCGACGTCGAGATCGGGCACATCGTCGACGAGGTCGGAGGCCAGGCCCAACAGCAGGTCGTGCGCTTCTTCCTCGACCTCCGCGATGCGGGCGTCGGGGCGGTCTGTCTTGTTGACCAGCAGGATGACGGGGAGCTTCGACTCGAGCGCCTTGCGCAGGACGAAGCGGGTCTGGGGCAACGGGCCTTCCGAGGCATCGACGAGCAACACCACACCGTCGACCATCGACAGACCGCGCTCGACCTCGCCACCGAAGTCGGCGTGGCCCGGAGTGTCGATCACGTTGATCGTGATCTCTTTGCCGTCGGCGTGCTTGCCTTTGTAGGTGATCGCCGTGTTCTTGGCGAGGATCGTGATGCCCTTTTCACGCTCGAGGTCGTTGGAGTCCATCGCACGCTCTTCCATGTGCTCGTGCGAGCCGAAAGAGCCGGTCTGGCGGAGCATCGCGTCGACGAGCGTGGTCTTGCCGTGGTCGACGTGCGCGACGATTGCGACGTTGCGGAGGTCCGAACGGAGGGCGTGCGCCATGGAAGTGTCCTTGCCGAGTGGGGAGAGAAAGTCGATCGCTGTCCACGGAAAACGCGAGACATGCGCACTTCAGCGTACCGCAGGCTTCCCTGAGGGTCGCCCGGATGCCTGGACGCACGCGCACGGGGCGGACTCCCGAAGGAGCCCGCCCCGCACTCTTGCGTGATCACTCGATCAGCTGGTGGCCCAACCGACCGTCGTCCAGTCGATCGTCTCGAACTGGGTAGCACCCCAGTTGACGAGACCGTCCTTGACCGCGTACACGTTCGGCAGCGGCGCGAGCGGGAACATCGGAACGTATTCCCAGATCACGTCGTTGATCTCCTTGGCGATCTCGACGCGCGCGTCCGGGTCGAGCTCCGCGTTGACCTGGTCGTACAGGTCACCGAGGCGGTCGTCGGTCGTGCCGGTGAAGTTCGACTCGGAGTCGAGCGGGTAGTACAGCGCCTCGGACGAGGAGATCGGGAACGGCGTACCGACCCACGAGAACGACACCATCTCGAAGTTGCCCGGGATGACGTAGTCACTGAAGTACTGCTGCGCGGGCACGGTCTCCAGCTCCACCGGAATACCGAACTCACCGAGGTCGGCCTGAACCTGCTCGGAGCGCTGGATGTTCGTGGCCGTGTCGGCCGGAACCGTGATGCTGAGCTCGAGAGCCTCGCCATCCTTGGTCCACGACTCGCCGTCCTTCGTGTAGCCGGCTTCCTCGAGGAAGCTCGCGCCCGCCTCGGGGTCGTAGGGCAGCGCCTTGTCTTCGTAGCCGTTCTGACCCGGCATGAAGATGTAGTCACCCTGTGTGACGGGCGGGGCGCCGACGGGCGTGTTCGCCGATGCAGCGATGCCCTCGCGGTTGACGATCGATGCGACAGCCTTGCGGACGTTGACGTCGGCCAGCGGGCCTTCCTTGGCGTTCATCGTGACGTGCGTCCAGGTGAGACCACCCGAGGTCTGGACCTCGGCGTCGGAGCGGGTCTGCGCGGTCTGGTACAGGTCGGCGTTGGCCGAGATGTACAGCGCGTCGATCTCGCTGTTGGCGAAGGACGAACCCTGCTGGTCCTGGCTCACGGCCTTGAAGAGAACCGTCTCGAGCTTGGGCGTCTCGCCCCACCACGCGGGGTTGCGCTCGAGAGTGACGACCTGGCCGGTCACATCGATGTTCGAGATGCGGAACGGTCCCGACGAGGGAACAGCCGTCGCGCGATAGCCGTTGTTGTACGCCTCGGGGTCGCTGGAGATCGCCGCCGGCAGGACTGTGCTGAACAGTGACTGCCAGTCGGCGTAGACCTGCGAGAACGTAACGATGACGTCGAACTCGTCGGCACCCTGCTCGACAGAGGAAATGTCCTCATATCCGGCAGTAGAGGCGGCGGTGTAAGCCTCATTGGAGCCGTTCTGCGCGGCCCAGAAGGCCTGGTAGTCGGCGACCGTGATCGGCGTGCCGTCTTCCCACACGGCGTCGGGGTTCAGCCTGATCTCGACGACCTGGGGGTCGTCGCTGGTGACCTCGGCCGACGTGGCGTAATTCTCGTCAAGCACAGGTGTGCCGTCTTCAGCGATCTTGAACGGGCCGCCGATGGTCAACTCGGAGATGTCGACCGTGTCGGCCTCATTACCGTCGACCTCGTTGGTGTTGAACTGAACGGGCAGCGAGCTCACCGCAAGCGTGAGGGATCCGCCGTCTTCGACGCTCGCAGCGTCCGCGCGAACCCACGCCGTGGCGGGAAGCTCAGCGGCCTCGGTCGCCGAGCCGGTGGGGCTGGTCGTGTTGCCGGCTGCACAGCCTGTGACGATGAGCGCCGCAGCGCCGAGCATCGCCAGAGAGCCGAGCGCCTTAGCACTCCGATTTCTCATGTGATCGTTCCTCTCGATTTTTTCTGGGGGGCCCTTCGGCGCGTGGTGCCGCGCGCGGAGGGAGTTCAGGGGGTGGTTGCCGGTTCCTGCGCGACAGCGATGTCGACGAGCGCCGATTTGTCGACGTGATGACAGGCGACTCGCACCCCGCCGTGTCGCGCGAGGGTGGGATCGGTGTCACGACACTGCGCCTGACGCGGTTCGTCGAGCATCGCGTAGAGGGGGCAGCGCGTCCGGAACCGGCATCCCGTGATCTCTTGCGTCGGACTCGGCAGGTCGCCCTGCAGCAGGATTCGGGCGCGTCCGCGCTCGATACGCGGGTCCGGAATCGGAGCTGCTGAGATGAGCGCCTTGGTGTATGGATGCCGGGGGCTTCCGAACACCTCGGCGATCGGTCCCTGTTCGACGACGGCGCCGAGATACATCACGGCAACGTCGTCCGCCATCTGCCGGACGACCGCCAGGTCGTGCGCGACGAAGACATAGGACAACCCCAGCCGATCCTTGAGGTCTTCCAGCAGGTTGATGATGCCGGCCTGGATCGAGACGTCGAGCGCCGACAGCGGCTCATCGAGGACGATGACCGAGGGATCGGTGGCCAGTGCCCGGGCGATGCCGATGCGCTGGCGCTGTCCGCCGGAGAACTCGTGCGGATACCGGTCGGCCATCGCCGGGTCGAGGCCGACGAGGTCGAGAAGCTCCACGACGCGCTGATCGCGCGCCTGCTTCGACGCCCCCTGCACGAGGAGCGGCTCGCTGATGACCTCACCGATCGGGAGGCGCGGGTCGATCGCGCCCATCGGATCCTGAAACACGATCTGGACGTCCTTGCGCAAGCCGTGAAGGTCCTTGCGCGACAGCGTCGCGACGTCCTTGCCGTGGATCGTGATCCGCCCGTGCTGGGGCCTCGTCATCTCCATGATCTCGAGGATCGTGGTCGTCTTGCCGCAGCCGGACTCCCCCACGAGGCCCAGGGTGCGACCGGGGCGGAGCGAGAAACTGACCCCGTCGACCGCGCGGACCGTACCGATGCGACGCGGGAAGACTGCGCCCTTCATGAGCGGGAAGTGACGCTTGAGGTCTTCGACCACGATGACCGGAGCATCGTCGGTGTCGGCGATTTCGTCGGAGGGCAACGGCTCCGGCCGCGGGAACACGTCGCCACGATCGAGCTCACCACGCGCGATCTCGCCGGCACGGATGCAGGCCGCCAGGTGCGGCGGCTCGACACCCGGCTCGTACGCGACGAGGTCGGGCTCGATCGTGCGGCACTCGTCGATCGCGATCGGGCAACGCGGAGCGAACGGGCATCCGGTCGGAAGGTTGTTCAGCGACGGTGGACGTCCCTCGAGCGGGACAAGTCGCTGGCTCCCGGCCGTCAGCATGTTCGGCACGGAACGCAACAGCCCGATCGAATAGGGCATGTGCGCGTCGTGGAAGATCTGCTCGGTGCTGCCGATCTCGACGAGCTTTCCGGCATACATCACCCCGACGCGATCGGCGTGGCCCGCAACGACACCGAGATCGTGCGTGATGAGGACGACGGCGGCGCCGGTGATCTCCTTCGCACGCTCGAGCACCTCCAGGATCTGCGCTTGGATCGTCACGTCGAGTGCCGTTGTCGGCTCATCGGCGATGATCACCTTGGGATCGTTCGCGATCGCCATCGCGATCATGGCGCGCTGGCGCATTCCGCCGGAGTATTCGTGAGGGAACGCGCGGGCGCGACGCTCCGCATCGGGGATGCCGACGACCTTCAGCAGCTCGATCGCCCGGGCTTCGGCTGCCTGCGCCGAGAGCCGCGAGTCGTGGACGCGCAGCGCCTCACCGATCTGCTGGCCGACCGAGTACACCGGGGTGAGGGCCGACAGCGGGTCCTGGAACACCATCGCGAGCTCTTTGCCGCGCACGCGCGAAAGCTGGGTGTCGTTCATCTCCAGGAGGGACCGCCCCTCGAACTCGATCGCCCCGGAGACCTGAGCCGTCGACGGCAGGAGGCCCATGATCGCGAGCGACGAGACCGATTTCCCCGATCCCGACTCGCCCACGATGCCGAGGAACTCCCCCGGGAAGATGTCGTACGAGATGCCACGGACGGCCTTGACCGGGTCCGCTCCGCGCTGCGGGAAGGTGACGCTCAGATCGCGCACCGACAGCAGCGGTGTTCCGGTACGGGAGACGAATTCAGCCACGGTTCACTCCGGACGTGGGATCGATGGCGTCGCGCAGCGCATCGCCGATGAGGCTGATCGCGAACAACAGGATGATGAGCACCATGGCGGGGAAGACGAACAGCCACGGCCGCGTGAGAGCAGCCGCCGTGCCGTCTGCCAGGAGCGTGCCGAGCGAGACGTCGGGCTTCTGGACGCCGAAGCCGAAATAACTCAGGGAGGTCTCCGCCATGATCGCCGAGACGACGCCGAGCGTCGCGTCGATGATCAGCAGCGAAGCGATGTTGGGGATGATGTGGCGGCGCAGGATCTGCCCCGTCGGCATGCCCATGTAGCGCGCCGCCCGGACGAAGTCGCGGTTGCGGAGCGATCGCGTTTGACTGCGGACGACCTGCGCCATGATCATCCAGCTGAAGATCGCGAGGAAGATCGTCAGCGCGACCCAGGACAGCCCTTTATAGATCGGGCTCAGCAGCACCAGGATGAAGAAGGAGGGGATGACGAGCAGCAGGTGCACGAACCACCCGATGGACTTGTCCACCCATCCGCCGAGGTACCCGGCCGTCGAACCGACGACGGCAGCGATGAGTGTCGCCGCAGGGCCGGCGATCAGGCCGATCACGAGTGACTTCTGCAGGCCGGACAGCGTCTGCGCGTAGAGGTCCTGACCGATGGCATTGGTGCCGAACCAGTGGATCATCGTGGGACCCATGTTCATGTTCAACGGATCGCGCTCGGTCGGCGACCACGCGTAGAGCGCCGGACCGATGAACGCCCACACGATGATGAAGATGATGACCGCGGCGCCGACCCAGAACCGCGGCATGCCCTTCAGACGCAGCCACACGAGGCGGTTGCGCGACATGGGGCGACGGGCGGGGCCGACGACGTTCGCGGGATCGAGCGAAGCCTCGACGGCCTCTTCCTGTGCGATGGTCATGTCAGCTCCTCACTCTCGGGTCGAGCGCGGAATAGAGGATCTCGGACAGCGTCGACGACAAGAGCACGAGGACGGCGATGTAGAGGGTCGAACCTGCCATGACGTTGATGTCGTTCTTGGTCACCGCCTCGAGCGTGAATTGCCCCATGCCGCGCCAACTGAAGACGATCTCGAGCATGGCCGAGCCCGCGATGAGCGTGCCGAAGCTGTAGGCGAAGAAGGTGGTCATCGGGATGAGCGCGATGCGCACGCCGTGACGCACCAGAGCCGTGTTGCGCGGAAGACCCTTCGAGCGGGCCGTCCGGATGTAGTCGGCACCCAGAACGTCGAGCATGACGCTGCGCTGATACCGCGAGTACGAGGCCGCACCGATCAGCGCGAGCGCGATCGTGGGCAGGAGGAGATGGACGGCGCGGTCGAGAGCGAGATCCCACCAGGACCCCGAGATACCCGCCGTGTATTCGCCGGTGAAGCGGATCACCTGCGACCCGATCAGGTTGTTGAACGCGGTCGCGGCGATCATGAGCAGCACGCCGATGACGAAGGTCGGCATCGCGAAGATGAGAAAAGAGGCGTACGTCACGATCTGATCGCTCGCGCGGTATTGCCGCACCGCGCCCCAGACACCGAGGATGACGCCCAGGATCGCGCCGATGATCGACCCGATCAGCAGCAGCCGCAAGCTGGCACCCGAACGGGAGACGATCTCAGCGGTGACCGACTGGCCGCCCACGGTCGTGCCGAGCGAGAACTGGGTGAACAGGCCCACGAGCCAGTCCCAGAGGCGCACGAGCACCGGAACATCGGGATTGACGCCCATCGCGTTGAGGGAGGCGTCAATCGACGACTGCGGCGGCCGCGGGTTCATGCCGTAGAAGCGCTCAGCCGGATCCAGGATCACGCTGGCGAGGATGTAGGCCATGCAGGTGGCGACCAGCGAGAGGATCGCGTAATTGATGAACCTGCGGACGATGTAGAAGGTCATCGGGTGGCACCCGGATCCCCGGGAGCGGCGGCTGTTGTCTGCACGGAGCTTCTTTCGTCCAGCAGTCGCCGCCTGGTGGGCAGCGACTCAGTGATTCGCCGGTTGTTGAACCCGGTGAATAGACCCTAACCCCGTGATCATCTCTGAACGTGAGCTGTAGGGAGTCTTTGCAGGACCGTAACATTTCGTGACGTGCAAGAGAAATGCATGAGATACAGCCTCTACAGGCGCCAGTTCGATCACGCAGGACCGCCCGTCATCACCACTGCGACAAGCGCCCACGCGACGATGACCGCGAGGGAGCCGAGCCCCCAGAGGTCCCACGAGCGGGTGGGTGTGCCACCGGGTACGCCGGAATCGACCGCCGCTTCCCACCGTCGCCGGATCGCCTCGACCTCGTGCAGGGCCGGGGGCTCCCGACGCCCGCCGTCCACCCGTGTGCGGCTGGGCCGGCCGGGCCGGCCCGCGACGGGACCGCCGAACGCCTTCAGCTCGCGTCCCTCGTCATAAACGAACACGACCTGGTACCGCAGGCGGACATCCCGCACCGCGCCCCACGGCAGCCGAGTGCGGCGGAGGAAGTTCTGCACCGTGACAGCACCGGCATCCGTCTCGATCACCGAGGCGTACATGAGCAGGTACACGAACCACACCGCGAGCAGGACCCAGGGCGCGAGGAGGAGCATCTCCCCCCATCCGGCGCGCACAACGGCATCCCCCAGGAGGAACAGCGCCACGACGCCCGAGACGATCATCGCGATCGTCCCGGATGGCGCGCGCAGGACATCCCGCTCGCGCGGGGCCTCGGAGCTCACCAGGTCAGTTCCCGCCCAGCGGGATCGAGGCACCCGGGATCGCGTCCAACAGACGCCGGGTGTACTCCTGGGTCGGACGGGCGAAGATCTCGTCCACGGTGCCCTGCTCGACGACGCGGCCTTTCTCCATGACACACACGAGGTCGGCGGCCACACGGACCACGGCCAGGTCGTGCGTGATGAAGAGGTACGTCAGCCCGAGCTCGGACTGGAGTCCGGCCAACAGTTCCAGGATCTGATCCTGCACGAGCACGTCGAGCGCCGAGACCGCTTCGTCGAGAATGACGATGTCGGGCTTGAGCGCCAACGCCCGCGCGATCGCCACGCGCTGTCGCTGTCCACCCGAGAGCTCGTTGGCGTATCTCGACGCCAGGGCCTGCGGCAGCGACACCTGGTCGAGGAGCTCGCGCACACGCGCACGGCGCGATGCAGTGTCTCCCACCTTGTGGATGCTGAGCGGCTCGGCGATCGTATTGCCGATATTGCGCATCGGGTCGAGTGATCCGTACGGGTCCTGGAACACCGGCTGCATGCGGCGACGGAGATCGAAGAGAGCGCGCTTGGACAGCCCCGACACGTCGTTGCCGTCGATCTCGATCGCGCCGGATGTCGGGGACTCGAGCGCGAGCACCATCTTGGCGACCGTCGATTTGCCCGATCCGGACTCACCGACGAGCGCGAGCGTCTTGCCGCGCGGGATATCGAAGGAGACGCTGTCGACGGCCCGGAACGGAGTACTCCGGAAACCGCCCTGACGGATCTGGTAGTCCTTCGTGAGGTCGCGCACGCGGAGCGTCGGCGGGATGCCGGCGACGTCCGCCGTCGTCTCGATACCGCGGTCTTCGGCTTTCGCCTGAATCCGCTGCGACGCGATCGACGGCGCCGCCGCGACGAGCCGCTGTGTGTACGGGTGGCGCGGGTTCTCGAGGATGAGGCGACTGGGGCCCGACTCGACGATCTCGCCGTCCTTCATCACGATGATGCGCTCCGCGCGCTCCGCCGCGAGTCCCAGGTCGTGCGTGATCAGCAGCACCGACGTGCCCTTCTCGCGCGTGAGCTTCGCCATGTGGTCAAGGATGACGCGCTGGACGGTGACGTCGAGCGCGGACGTCGGCTCGTCGGCGATCAGGAGCTTCGGGTCCGCCGCGAGGCCGATACCGATCAGGGCACGCTGGCGCATGCCTCCGGAGAACTGATGCGGATACTGATGCATCCGCTTGTCGGCGTCGGCGAGGCCGGCCTGCTTCAGCACCTCGATCGCGCGCGCTTCGACCTCCCGCCTACCGGTCGCGATGCCGTTGGCGCGGACAGCTTCCTTGACCTGGAATCCGATCGACCAGACCGGATTGAGATTACTCATCGGGTCCTGCGGGACGTAGCCGATCTCGCGCCCGCGGACATCCTCCATCTGACGCCGGCTGTACTCGGTCAATTCCTCGCCGTCGAGCAGAATGCTGCCTTCGGTGACGTGGCCCGTGCCCGGGAGGAGGTTGACGACAGCGGATGCCGTCGTCGACTTGCCGGATCCGGACTCTCCCACGATGGCGATCGTCTCGCCGGGGAAGATGTCGAAGCTGACACCGTGCAGCACTTCGCGGGTGCCGGATTGCGAGTCGAACGCCACCCGCAGGTCGCGGACACTCAGCAGCGGTTCACGGGAGATCTCGCGGGGAGTCATGTCGCTCATCGGCGGGCCCTCGCTCTCGGGTCGAGGGCGTCGCGGACCAGCTCGCCCAGAAGGATGAATGCCAGCACCGTCACGGTCAAGATGAGCGACGGGTAGATGAGTGCCATCGGGGCGATGCGCAGCGACTGCTGGGCCTGGCTGATGTCATTGCCCCACGACATCGTGCCACTGCCGAGGCCGACACCGAGGAAGGACAGCGTCGCCTCCGCGACGATGGCAGCGGCGAGGCTGAGCGTGGTGATCACGAGCAGCGGCGCGATCGCATTCGGGATGACGTGGGTCACCATCGTGGTGAAGCGGGACTGGCCGAGTGCACGCGATGCCGTGATGAAGTCTGCCTGCCGTACGCGCAGCACCTCGGCGCGCACGACACGCGCGGTCGAGGCCCACGCGAATCCACCGATCGCGAATGCGAGCGTGAACTCATTGCGGTTGGTGGAGAAGACGCTCATCACGACGACCGCGGCGAGGATGTAGGGAATCGAGAAGAAGATGTCTCCGACACGCGACAGCAGCGAGTCGAGCCATCCGCCGTAGAAGCCCGCGAAGGCTCCCATGATCAGGCCGATGACCGTGCCGATCAGCGTCGCGAGGAGGCCCACGACGAGTGACGTGCGAGCGCCCCACACCATGCGCGCCCAGATGTCGCAGCCGAGGAACGTGAACCCGAGCGGGTGGCCCTCCATCGGACCGCCATTGCTGTTGGCAAGCAGACAGTTGTCGTTCGGGGGGGTCTGCGTGAACAGAGTCGGCCAGATCGCCATCAGGAGCACGATCGCCACGACCACGACGCTCCCCCAGAACGTGGGCCGGCGACGCAGGTCAGTCCACGCATCCGTCCAGAGGTTCGAAGGCTTCTCGTCGACGCGCACGGCATCGACGACCAGGGTCGCTTCCTTCACGGGGGCGACGAAGTGGTTTCGACCGGTGGGGTCGTTGACATCACTTGACATAGCGGATCCTCGGGTCGAGCAGGCCGTAGAGCAGGTCTACGAGCAGATTCACGATCACGTAGATGATGACGAAGACGGTCACGAACGAGACGACCGTGGGGCCTTCGTGCTTCTGGATGGCCTGGAAGAGAGTGTTACCGACACCCGGCACGTTGAAAATACCCTCGGTGACGGTCGCTCCCACCAGAAGCACACCGAAGTTGGTCGCCGAGTTGGTGATCACCGGGATGAGCGAGTTACGCAGCACGTGCGTGGGGATCACGCGACTGCGCGACATGCCCTTGCTGTAGGCCGTCCGCACCCAGTCCTGGTTCAGCGTGTCGATCACCGACGAGCGCATGAGGCGCATGCTGGTCGCGTAGAGGCTGAAGCCGAGGACGATCGCCGGCAACCACAGGTCGCCCCAGTCGTTCTGCGCGCCGACCGTGGGCTTGAACCAGCCCCACTGGATCGCCAGGAAGTACTGCGCCAGGAAGCTGAAGACGAAGATCGGCAGCGCGACGAAAAGGAGCGCGATCACGAGCATGGTGTTGTCGAAGAACTTGCCCTTGCGCAGCGCCGAGACGGTACCGATGATGATCGCGAGGGTGAACTCGATCGCGATGGCCATGATGGCCAGGCGCCCGGTGACCGGCAGGGTACGGGCGAGCACGTCGTTGACGGACTGACCCGAGAAGGTCACGCCCAGGTTCCCCTGGAAGATCCCGGTGATGTAGTAGAAGTACTGCACGAGGAAGGGCTCATCGAGGTGGTACTGCGCGCGGAGCGCTTCGACCACCGCAGGGTTCGGCGTCTTGTCGCCGAACAGCGCGAGGATCGGGTCTCCGGGCAGAGCGAAGACCATGAAATAGATGAGCAGTGTTGCCCCGAAGAACACGGGTATCACCTGCAACAGGCGTCTGAGGATGTAACCGAGCATCCCCTCTCCCTCCACGCATGGGGGTGCTGCGCGACGTGTCGTCGCGCAGATGTCACCCGCTAAAAGTATCGTCCCGCGTTATCGACGCGGGCGCGAGGTCTGGGCGGACAAACCGCGAGGCGGTGACGCATCGTCACCGCCTCGCGGGTTGCGATCGGATTACTTGGTGATCTGGTGGTACAGCGGCACCGAGTTCCAGCCGAACTCGACGTTCTCGACGCCCTCGGCGAAGCCGCCGGTCACGTTCGAGTACCAGAGCGGCAGAACCGGGAGGTCCGCGAGGAGGATCGACTGAGCCTCCTGGAAATCGGCGTTCGCCGCTTCCGGGTCGGTCGCCGAGATACCCGAGGACAGCAGGTCGTCGAACTCAGGGTTCGAGTAGTCACCGTCGTTGGAGCCGGCGCCGGTGGCGTACAGCGGGCCCAGGAAGTTGTACAGACCCGGGTAGTCCGCCTGCCAGCCCGTGCGGAACGCGGTCTGGATCGTGCGACCCGTGACGTCGGTGCGGAGCGACGCGAAGTCGACGAACGGCGCGCCGGACGCGTCGATGCCGAGCGTGTTCTTGATCGAGTTGGCGACCGCGTCGACCCACGTCTGGTGTCCACCATCGGCGTTGTACGCGATCTGGAACGAACCCGTCCACGGCGCGATGGCGTCGGCCTCGGCCCACAGCTTCTTCGCCTCGTCGGGGTTGTACGCCAGAACCTCGGCGCCCTCGAGGCTGTCCGACCAGCCTGCGATGACCGGCGACGTGAAGTCGCTGGCGGGGGTACGGGTGCCCTGGAAGACGACGTCGGTGATCTCTTCGCGGTTGATCGCCATCGAGATCGCCGCGCGACGCAGCTTGCCCTCGTCGCCCGAGAAGTGCGCGAGGCGCTCCGGGATCGTGAACGACTGGAAGATCGCGGCGGGCTGGTTGACAGCGCGCTCGCCCAGCTCGTCTTCGAACGTCGCGAGAGCGGACGGCGGCATGCCGTCGATCACGTCGACGTTGCCACCCTGGAGGTCGGCGTAGGCCGCTTCCTGCGTGGCGTAGAAGATGATGTCCAGGCCCGCGTTCTGCGCCGTGCGGCCACCCGTGTACTCCTCGTTCTTGACGAGCGAGATCTGGACGTCGTGCTGCCATGCGTCCTCGGCGGCCAGCTTGTACGGGCCGTTGCCGATCGGGTTCTCGCCGAAGGCGTCGATGTCCTCGAAGGCCACGTCCGGGAGCGGGTAGAACGCCGAGTATCCGAGACGCAGCGCGAAGTCGGAGGCCGGCTTGTTGAGCGCGATCGTGAAGGTGTAGTCGTCGACTTCCACCAGACCGGTCAGCTCGGTGTCCTCGTCCCAGCTGAAGCCCTCGATGTCCTCGAAGAAGTAGCTCGAGAGCTGCTCGTTCGACAGCTTCGCGCCGTAGTTCCAGGCCTCGATGAAGTTGTGGGCCTGCACCTCGGTGCCGTCCGTGAAGGTCTGGCCTTCCTTGATCTTGACCGTCAGGTTCTGCGCGTCGTCGACCGTGATCGACTCCGCCATGTCGTTCTGCGGCTCGCCTGCTGCGTCGTAGTAGATCAGGCCGGCGAAGATCTCGTCGAGGATCTTTCCGCCACCGACCTCGTTCGTGTTGGTCGGAATGAGCGGATTTGCAGGCTCGGAGCCGTTCGTCTTGATGATGGCGGTGCTGGCTCCGCCCTCCGACGCGCTCGGCGTTCCGCTGCCGGTACCGGCGCAGCCGGCGAGAGCCAGCCCTCCGGCGACGAACAGCGCGATGCCCGCGAGGGCGATCTTGTTGCGCTTCAACTTATCCTCCAGTGCAAGGGTGATGCGCCCACAGCTGAGTAGGGACAAGCTGGGGCGCGGATAGGGAAACCATAAGCACCGACGGCGCCTTGGTCAAAACTCCCGGGCACAACGTTACATACCCTTAACTCAATCTCGCCTTCGTGTGGCAATCTGACAAGGTGCAGCAGCCTCCGTCTCCGGTTTCACGTTCGCGGCTGTGGTGGGAGATCGCGATCGTGCTCGCCCTGTCGGTGGGTCGCTCGGCGGTGTACTCGGTTCTCTCACTCGTGCAGGCGCTCACCCGGGAGGAGTCGCTCGGGGATCAGTCGACGTCGCTGAATCCGTGTGCGAACGCGCAGGCGTTCTGGGATGTCGTGAACCAGGTCGTCGGCCAGGTGTTCGCGTTCGCACCGATCGCGCTGGCGATCTATTTCCTCTGGGAGCCCGGGGTCTCGGCGTTCCGCCGGATCGGGCTGGACTTTCGTCGGATGGGCTCCGACATCGGGCGCGCGCTGCTGCTCCTCGTCGTGATCGGCGTGCCCGGGCTCGGGCTGTATGCCGCGGGCCGAGCGCTCGGCATCACGGTGCAGGTCGACGCATCCCCGTTGGACCCGTCGTGGTGGACCATTCCGCTGCTCCTCCTCGCGGCGCTCCGCGCGGGACTCACGGAAGAGGTCATCTTCATCGGCTACCTCTTCGACCGCCTGCGCCGGCTCGGGTGGGGAACGTGGACGATCATCCTGTCGACCGCTGCACTCCGCGGCGCGTACCACGCATACCAGGGATTCGGTCCGATCGTCGGCAACATCGCGATGGGTATCGTCTTCGGCTGGGCCTACCACCGGTGGGGCCGCGTGATGCCGCTGGTTCTCGCGCACGTCCTGATCGACATCATCGCCTTCGTCGGCTACCCCCTCGCCGCCGAGTGGTGGCCCGCGCTCTTCTGACCCCCGCCCTGTCCCGTCGGCGAAACACCTTCTGTGCGCCGAGACACCGAGTACCTGCGGGTGTCTCGGTGCGCAGGAGGTGTCTCGCGGTCCAGCCAGGCGATTCGAGGGAGATATCCACAGGGGTGGGTTGCGGCGAGTTGTCCACGAGAGCGACGGTGGAGCGCCCGCGCGGAGGCTCGATCGGATGTGATCGCAGGATGCCGATCATCGCCGCCGGGGCCGTCGCGCCCTCTCCTGTTCCCCTGCTGCGCCGCAATGAGCACGCGCACCTCGATCGCGCGGTCCGGAGCGGCGAGCTCGCCCGCGTGGCACGCGGCGTGTACGCACCGCGTGAACTGTGGGCCACCCTCCCGCCGTGGGACCGGTACCTGAGCCGCGTGCACGCCGCCGCCGCGCGGTATCCCCACGCGGTCTTCGTACGCGATTCCGCGGCGGCGCTCCGGGGATTACCCGTGTTCGGCGAACCCGCGTGGGTGCACGCGATCAACGCCGGGACGGCACCGACTCGGCGGGTGGGAGATGTCGTTTTCCATTCGGCCGAGCGGATGCCGCAGCACGACCAGCGGGGAGGGATCGAGGTCGCGACCATCGCCGAAGTCGCAATCGACGCGGCTCGTTTGCGGCATCCGGCGGTCGGCCTTGCGATCGTCGATGCGGCGTTGCGTCGCGCGCCAGACCTGTCCACCCGGACATTGGGAGCGCTCAGCGAGACGCATCCGTCGTCGCGGGGGCGAGCGCGTGCGCGCTGGGTGATGGACCGCGCCTCACCGACACCGGAGTCGCCTTTGGAATCGGTGAGCCTGGCCGTCATCGAATGGCAGGGATTTCCGCCACCGCAGTGCCAGGTCTGGGTCCGCGGCGGCGGGGACGATGATCGCGTCGACTTCGCGTGGCCGCAATGGGGCATTGCGGGCGAAGCGGACGGGGAGATCAAGTACAGCGGTGAACTCGGCGACGCGCGAGGCGCTCTGCGCGCCCGCGGCATTCGCGATGCACGACTGATGCGTCGCGGGATGCCGACGATCCGACACTGGGGGTGGAACGATCTCGTGGCGCCCGACCTGCTCCGAACGATCCTCGCCTCAGCCGGGCTGCCCATCATCCGCCCCGTTTCAGCGGACCCCCTCCGGACCCTCGCCGCCGCTCTCCGCGGCGCGCCCTGAGCCCCGCGCGGTCACCTCGCCGACGAGACACCAACCGTGCACCGAGACACTGGATGCCCGCGCGTGTCTCGGTGCAGGAATGGTGTCTCGGTGGAAACGGGCGGGGGGCGGGGGGGGTTAGGCGAAGGCCTCGGGCGGGGGGCAGGCGCACACCAGGTTGCGGTCGCCGTAGGCGTTGTCGATACGGCGCACGGGGGGCCAGTACTTCGTGCGCACCAGCGTGTGCACGGGGTAGACCGCCTCGGCGCGGGTGTAGGGATGCTCCCACTCCCCCTCGATGACCGACGACGCCGTGTGGGGAGCGTTCACGAGCGGATTGTCGTCCGCCGGCCAGCGTCCGCCGGCCACCGCCACAGCCTCAGCGTGGATCGCGATCATCGCCTCGATGAACCGCTCGATCTCGCCGAGATCCTCCGACTCGGTGGGCTCGACCATGAGGGTCCCGGCGACCGGGAACGACATCGTCGGCGCGTGGAAGCCGTAGTCGATCAAGCGCTTGGCGACATCATCGACCGTGACCCCGGTCTCCTCGCGGAGCGGCCGGAGGTCGAGGATGCACTCGTGCGCGACGAGCCCACCCTCCCCCGTATACAGCACCGGGTAGTACTCGCGAAGCCGCACCGCGATGTAGTTCGCGGCGAGCACGGCGGCACCGGTCGCGGCGCGCAGGCCTGGGGCCCCCATCATCCGCATGTACGCCCACGAGATCGGCAAGATGGATGCCGACCCATACGGCGCAGCGGAGATCGGTCCGCCGTCGAACACGAACCCGCCCGCGTGCTCGGCACGCTGCGCGAGCGGATGCGATGGCAGGAACGGCGCGAGGTGCGCCTTGGCCGCCACCGGACCGACGCCCGGTCCGCCGCCGCCGTGCGGAATCGCGAACGTCTTGTGCAGGTTCAAGTGCGACACGTCGCCCCCGAGATCGCCGAAGCGCGCGAACCCGAGGAGCGCGTTGAGGTTCGCCCCGTCGACGTACACCTGCCCGCCGGCGGCGTGGACGGCCGAGGTGATATCGACGACATCCTGCTCGTAGACGCCGTGCGTCGACGGATACGTGATCATCAGCACCGAGAGGTTCTCGGCGTGCAGCGCGATCTTGGCGCGCAAGTCGTCGAGGTCCACGTTCCCGGCCTCGTCACACGCGACGACAACGACCTTCATGCCGGCGAGCACCGCCGAGGCGGCGTTCGTGCCGTGCGCCGACGAGGGAATCAGGCACACCTCGCGGTGAGCGTCGCCGGCGGCGTGGTGGTAACCGCGGATCGCGAGGAGCCCCGCCAGCTCGCCCTGCGACCCGGCGTTCGGCTGCAGCGAGACAGCGTCGTACCCGGTGACCTCGGCCAGCCACGACTCGAGCTGCTCGATCATCACGAGGTAACCGGCGACGTCATCGAGCGGCGCGAACGGATGGATGCGGGAGAACTCCGGCCACGTCACCGCCGCCATCTCGGTCGCCGCGTTGAGCTTCATCGTGCAGGAGCCGAGCGGGATCATACCGCGGTCGAGCGCGTAGTCCCGGTCGGCGAGCTGCTTGAGATAGCGCATCATCGCCGTCTCGGAACGGTGCGTGTTGAAGACCGGATGCGTGAGGAACCCATCGGTCCGTCGAAGATCGTCGGGCAGGTGAGTGAGACCACCACCCGCGACGAAGCCGAACGCCCGCTGGGCGGGCCCGCCGAAGACCTGCACCAGATGGTGGAGGTCGGAGACCGACGTCGTCTCGTCGACCGAGATCCCGACCGAATCGCTGTCGCGGAACCACAGCTGGTAGCCGCGCTCGCGCGCGGCGGCGACCACCTGTTCGGCGCGACCGGGGATGCGGACGACGACCGTGTCGAAGAACTCATCGTGGGCGAGCTCGTTGCCGGCTTCGGTCAGCCACTGCGCGAGCAGTCCCGCGTTCTCGGCGACGTCGGTCGCGATCCGGCGGAGCCCGTCGGGTCCGTGGTAAACGGCGTACATCGACGCCATGACGGCCAGCAGCACCTGCGCCGTGCAGATGTTGGAGGTCGCCTTCTCGCGACGGATGTGCTGCTCACGGGTCTGCAGCGACAGCCGGTACGCGGGGTGACCGGCGGCGTCCATCGAGACGCCCACGAGGCGACCCGGGAGTTGACGCTCGAGGCCGGCGCGCACGGCCATGTATCCGGCGTGCGGACCGCCGAATCCCATCGGCACGCCGAAGCGCTGGGTCGTGCCGACCGCGACGTCCGCGCCGAGCGATCCCGGCGAGCGCAGCAGGGTCAGCGCGAGAAGGTCGGCCGCGACGACGACGAGGCCGCCCTGGGCCTGAACCTCGGCGATCACGTCGGACGGGTCCCAGACTCGGCCGGATGCGCCCGGATACTGCACGAAAGCGCCGAAGGCATCGATGGCGCCATCGTCCGCGAAGTCTGTCAAGACGATCTCGATCCCCAGAGCCGCAGCGCGGTGATCCAGCAACGCGCGGGTCTGCGGCAGCGCGTCGGCGTCGACGAGGAACACGTTCGAGCGCGACTTCGACGCGCGACGTGCGACCAGCATCCCCTCGACGACGGCCGTCGACTCATCGAGCATCGACGCGTTCGCGGTCTGCAGCCCGGTCAGGTCGGTGACCATCGTCTGGAAGTTGATCAGCGCCTCGAGGCGCCCCTGCGAGATCTCGGGCTGGTAGGGCGTATACGCCGTGTACCAGGACGGGTTCTCGAGGACGTTCCGCTGGATCACGGACGGCGTGATCGTGTCGTAGTACCCGATCCCGATCATCGAACGCGCGACGCGATTCTGCGACGCGAGATCGCGGAGCTCCGCGAGCGTGTCGGCCTCCGAGGCTGCGGGCGGAAGGACCGAGTCGATCGTCGGGTCGACGTGAATGGATGCCGGGACCGCCCGCTCGACGAGTGCGTCGACGCTGTCGTAGCCGAGGGCGTCGAGCATCTGCCACTGGGCAGCTGCGTCGGTCCCGATGTGGCGTTCTGCGAACGGAGCGCTCACGCCTCGCCGCCCGTGAGCGCGACGTAGGCGTCGCGATCCATCAGACCGTCGATGTCCGCGGCATCCACACGCACCTTGATGAGCCAGCCCTCGCCGAACGCGGAGGCGTTCACGAGCGACGGGTCATCGACCACGGCGTCGTTGATCTCGATGACCTCACCGGTCAACGGCGCATAGAGCTCGCCGACCGACTTGGTGGATTCGATCTCACCGCAGACATCGCCCGCGCTCACGCTCGTGCCGACAGCCGGCAGCTCGACGAAGACGACATCGCCGAGCTTGTCGGCGGCGTAATCGGTCACCCCGATCGTCGCGACGTCACCCTCGAGGGCGATCCATTCGTGCTCGTCGGTGTAATGGAGCGAGGTCAGGTCGGTCATGTCGTCCTCCGGTAGAAAGGCAGTGCGGTCACAGTGGCGGGGATGCGGGTTCCCCGCACATCCAGGAAGAGTTCGGTGCCCACGGCGGCGTGCTCGGGGGCGACGTAGGCCATGGCGATGGGATAGCCCAGGGTGGGGCTGAGCGCGCCAGAGGTGATCTCACCGACGGGAGTGCCCGCGGCATCCACCACGGCATAGCCGGCGCGGCCGGCGCGGCGGCCCTCGGCACCGAGGCCCACCAGGACGGGAAGTCCGTCGGGGGCCGCAACGAGAGCGTCTTTGCCGATGAAGTCGTCCTTGTCCATCGCGACGACGCGGCCGAGTCCCGCTTGCGCGGGCAGGGTCGCGGTCGACAGCTCGTGACCGTGGAGCGGCATCCCCGCTTCCAGACGCAAGGTGTCGCGGGAGGCGAGGCCCGCCGGCACAAGTCCGAGCGGCGCGCCGGCGACAAGGAGGGCGTCCCACAACGCGGGTGCGAGGGCGTTCGGCACCATGAGCTCGAATCCGTCTTCACCGGTGTAGCCGGTGCGGGCGACGAAGAGGTCCTCGCCTGCGTAGCTGCCACCGAGCCAGGCGTAGTAGCCGAGGTCGCCGATGCCGTCGACGTCGACATCCGCCGTCGCCGCGACGATCTGCTGCGCGAGCGGACCTTGGACGGCGATCAGCGACATCTCATCGGTGAGGTCGGCGACGGTGACGTCACCGACGAAGCGGCCCAGCGCGGCGGCCACGAGCGTCCGGTTGCCGGCGTTCGAGATGATGAGGAAGTCCTCCTCGCCGCGGCGATAGACGATGACATCGTCGACGATGCCGCCTTCGTCGTCCAGCAGCAGGGAGTACTTCGCCTTGCCGACCTTCATGGTCGAGATCCGACCGGCGAGCATGCCGTCCAGAACCGCGCCGGCACCGGCGCCGATCACCGTGAACTCGGCCATGTGGGAGATGTCGAACAGGCCCGCCGCGGTACGGACGGCGTGATGCTCGGCGAGGTCCGATGTGTAGCGGACGGGCATCGACCAGCCGCCGAAGTCCGTGAGCGATGCACCGAGCGCGGCGTGGCGGTCGGCGAGCGGGGTGGAGCGAAGATCTGACACGAGTTCTCCCGGGATCGGGCGGGCGGACGCCGAGGACTCGGCATCCGTGAACTCCCCCTCTGTCATAGGCCTGAGAGTTTCACCCGCGTGAACGCGGGCTTTCACCGTCGGCGGATGCCGAAGCATCGCTTTTCAGAGCGGCCGGACGTGAGCGGTACGCGGACCTGAGAGATTGGCGGGGAGGCTTGCTCCTTCGGTGCCCGTCACCGTCCACGAGGGTCGGATGCCGGAGCTCTCCCGCACACGTCATGCGGCCTGTCTTCAGTTGCCCTGCCAGCATAGCGCCCGCTCAGCGCACGCACTGCCCCGATGCGACAGGCTCCGACCCGCTATCGACGCCCGCCAACGCGGGGCGCAGCTCCTCCGTCGTCATGGCGTAGCCCCGGCCCTCGCCTTCCGCGCCGCGCGCGAAGACGACACCGATGACGGCACCGTCGCCGGAAAGGAGCGGGCCTCCGGAGTTACCGGGCTGGACGTCGGCGTCGAGGGCATAGACCTGCCGCGGCGCGATGGATGTGTCGTAGATGTCGGGCACCGGGACCGGTCCGACCGAGAGCACGCCGGCCGTGCCGCTGCGGAAGGGTCCGCCGAGCGGGTAGCCCTGATAGGCCGCTTGCGTGCCGGGCACCGCGGGATCGGCGATGCGGAGGGGGTCGGCGTCGAGGCCGTCGACGGCGATGACGGCGAGGTCGTCGATCGGGTCGAAGTAGACGATCCGCCCCTCCGTGACCCAACCGCCGGGAAGTTCCACGATCGGGCTGCCGACACCGGCGACGACATGCGCGTTCGTGACGACGAGATCGTCGGCCGCGACGAAACCCGAGCCCGTCATTGTGGCACCGCACGCATATGCGGTGCCGCTGATGCGCGCGACCGAGGCGGATGCCGTCTGTAGCTCGGGGTCGTCGAGAGCGATCGCGGGTCCTTCGGGAGTGACGATCGTACCGATGACGGCTTCGAGGCGGGGCAGCCCGTCCTCGATGAGCGCGCTGCGCGCGGCGGCGAGCGCGTCGTCGACGGGAGTGGGGGTGATCGAGTCGAGGAAGCCGATGACGCGAGACGACGCGATGGCCGCCGAGATCCCCGGGAGTCCGGCGGTGCTGAGCCCGGAGGCGATCATGAGCAACGCGAGAGCTGTGGCGACCAGGCTCGTCGCTCCCCCGAGGAAACGTTCGAGGCCCCGCAACGGTGTGCGATCGACGCCGCGCCGCACGGCAGCACCGATTCCCGCGCCGATCGCGGTGACCATCAGCACGATCGCGATCGCGAGACCGGCCAGAGCCGCCGTGCGCCAGCTGCCCGCCGGAACAAGATCCGAGATGACCGGTGTCGCAAGGGGCACGAGCCACAGGGCCGCAACCGCCCCCGCCACCAGGCCCACGACAGTGCCGAGGCTCGCGAAGAAGCCGCGCGCGATCCCGGTCACGAACGCGATCAGGAGTGCGGCGGCCGCGATGATGTCGATGACGAGCACGAGGACCTCCCCCGATCACGCTAGCAATCGCGAAGACGCCGATTCTGAGCGGATGCCCCACTTTGCCCTTCGGGTCAATATGACTCTAAGATGGACCCGAGGTTATGGTCATGATGACACAAACAGATTCGCCCACGGATGAGATCCGGGTCGCCGTCTCGACGGTGATCTTCAGCCTGCGCCGCGAGCGCGCGGGGGAACCGGCCCGTGTTGTCCTGCCACTTGTGCGCCGGACCCGCGACCCCCACGAAGGCCAGTGGGCTCTCCCCGGCGGCTGGCTCAATGCCACCGAGAACCTGGAGCCCGCGGCATCCCGCACCCTCGCCGAAACGACGGGGCTCGTCCCGAGCTTCCTCGAGCAGCTCTACGCCTTCGGCGACACCGGCCGCTCCCCCGCCCGCACGATCTCGATCGTCTACTGGGCGCTCGTGCGCGAAGACACGACCCTGGCGACCGAGCTGGAGAACGTCGCCTGGTTCGACGCCGTCACGCTTCCGCAACTCGCGTTCGACCACAACGACATCGTCGATTACGCCCTCTGGCGCGTCCGCAACAAGGTCGGCTACAGCCGCATCGCGCACGGGCTGCTGCCGGAGCTGTTCACCCTGGCCGAGCTCCGCGAAGTGTACGAAGCGCTCCTCGGCCGGACTCTCGATCCCGCGAATTTCCGCCGCCAAGTCGAGAACTCCGAGACCCTCATCCCCACCGAAGACTTCCGCACCGGCCCGCACCGCCCGGCGCGGCTCTACCGCTACGACCAGGACGTCGAGCTGGCCGACCGCGGCCCTCTCCCGCACTCCTCACTCGCCCTCCGCTAGATAAGGCACGGACATGACCGCCATGAACATCACGCTGCAACCCCGGCCGTTGGACGCGAGCGTCGATCACAGCATCCAAGCCATCGTCACCGGCACCGGTCCGGGCGAGACGTGCACTACCGATCTCGCCGCGGGACCGTGGGATTTCGACGCGCGCCCCGGTTACGGCCCCGGGTCGTCGATGGGCGACGTGATCCCCACGGGCGCACCCCGGCAGGGCGAGCTGCCCGCCGAATATCGCGAAGCATCCGAAGCGGAGCTCGCCGACCGCGTCCGCGCGGCCAAAGCCGCTCTCGGCGACCGCGTCGTCGTCCTCGGTCACTTCTATCAGCGCGAAGAGGTGGTCCTGCACGCCGACTACGTCGGTGATTCGTTCCAGCTCGCGAACGCGGCGCTGGAACACCCGAATGCCGAAGCAATCGTCTTCTGCGGGGTCCACTTCATGGCCGAGACGGCCGATCTCCTCTCCCGGCCCGAGCAGGCCGTGATCCTTCCGAACCTCGCAGCGGGCTGCTCGATGGCCGACATGGCCTCGATCGACGAGGTCGAAGAATGCTGGGAGCAACTGGCCGAGGTCTACGGCGACCTGGACACGCCGGATGCCGACGGCCTCGTCCCGGTGATCCCGGTGACGTATATGAACTCGTCCGCCGCGATCAAGGGATTCGTCGGACGCCACGGCGGTATCGTCTGCACCTCGTCCAACGCCCGCACGGTGCTCGAGTGGGCCTTCGCGCGCGGCCGCCGCGTGCTGTTCTTCCCCGATCAGCACCTCGGACGCAACACGGCCAAAGCGATGGGCGTGCCGCTTGAGCAGATGCCGATGTGGAACCCCCGGAAGAGCCTGGGCGGATCGGACCAACACGCTTTGGCCGATGCCCGGGTGATCCTGTGGCACGGGTTCTGCTCCGTGCACCGGCGGTTCACGGTCGACCAGATCGACAAGGCCCGCGCCGAACACCCCGGCATTCGCGTCATCGTGCACCCCGAGTGTCCGATGGGCGTCGTGGATGCCGCGGACGAGGCCGGATCGACGGACTACATCCGCAGGGCGATCGCGGCCGCCACGGAGCCGACAACGTTCGCGATCGGCACGGAGATCAACCTCGTGCAGCGGTTGGCGGCCGAGCACCCTCAGCATGAGATCTTCTGCCTCGACCCGGTGGTGTGCCCGTGCTCGACGATGTACCGCATCCACCCGGGCTACCTCGCCTGGGTGTTGGAGGCGCTCGTCGCCGGAGAGGTGCTCAACCGCATCACGGTGCCGGACGATGTCGCAGGGCCTGCGCGTCTCGCGCTCGAGCGGATGCTGGCGGCCAAGCCGTGACCGTCCCGCACGTCGTCGTCGTCGGCTCGGGCATCGCCGGACTGCTCACGGCGCTCCACGCCGTCGCGACCGGGTGTCGCGTCACGCTCGTCACCAAGGACGTCCTCGAACACGCGAACACCCGCTACGCGCAAGGCGGGATCGCCGGCGTCATGTTCGACGACGATCGAGCCGAAGACCACGTCCGTGACACTCTGATCGCCGGCGCCGGATTGAGCGATCCCGACGCGGTCCGTGTGCTGGTCGAGGAAGGCCCCGATCGCATTCGCGAGCTCGTCGCCCTCGGTGTCGCCTTCGACCGCGAGAGCGACGGCGCATACGTCAAGGGGCTCGAAGCGGCGCATTCCTACCCGCGCATCCTCCACGCCGGCGGCGACGCGACCGGCACCGCGATCGAGAAGGCGCTCGTCGCTCGCCTGCGCGCGAGCGGCGCGGAGGTGATCGAACACGCCTTCCTGATCGACCTGGCCACCTCCCCCACGCCCGTCGGCGAAGCCCCCGGGTATCAAGACCGGATCACCGGGGTCCACCTGCTGATCGGCGAGGCGTCCGGAGCCTCCGGCATCCGCCGCACCGTTGACGCCGATGCCGTGGTGCTCGCGACGGGAGGCGCCGGTCAGCTGTTCGCACACACCACCAATCCGCCGGTCGCGACCGGTGACGGCATCGCCGCGGCCCTCCGCGCGGGTGCGGACGTCACCGACCTGGAGTTCGTCCAGTTCCACCCGACGGTGCTCGCCCTCGGCGAGGCGTTTCTCGTGTCCGAAGCCGTGCGTGGCGAAGGCGCGGTCCTGCGCGATGACGAAGGCCGCCGGTTCATGCTCGACATCCACCCGGATGCCGAGCTCGCGCCGCGAGACATCGTCGCGCGCGCGATCGCCGAAACCATGGAGCGCCAGGATGGCCGTCCGGTTCTGCTGGACGCGACGGGCCTGCGCCCCACGCGGAAGCAGACGACCTCGTTCCTCGCCCGGCGCTTCCCGACGATCGACGCGGCTGTCCGGGCGCGCGGGCTCGATTGGGCGCGGGAGCCGATCCCGGTGACACCGGCCGCGCATTATCTGATGGGTGGGGTGGTGACGGATCTCTTCGGACGCACGTCGATGCCCGGACTCTATGCGGTCGGCGAAGTCGCCCGCACCGGGGTGCACGGAGCGAACCGACTGGCCTCCAATTCGCTGCTCGAAGGCGCCGTCTTCGGCGCGCGAGCGGGTGATGTGATCGCGTCAGATTTCAGTTCTGGCACCTGGGCGCTCGCAGCGTCCCCCGTCACGCAGCGACCCGCCGCCGCCACGCCCGGTGCCGCACGCCCTTTCACGCGGACGGCGTTGCAGGAACTCCTGTGGGAGGACGCCGGGCTCGTCCGTGACGCCGACGGCCTTGCCCGCGCTGCCTCGGTGCTGGCGGCCTGGCGAGCGCAGCCGCAGCCGACGGAGACCGAGGCCCAGCTCGAGGATGCGAACCTCCTGCTCGTGGCCGACGTCCTCGTCGCCGCGGCCCAGGCGCGAAGCGGATCGATCGGCGCCCACCACCGCCGCGATGCCACCGCCTCGCCCACCCCCGCCCCGACCCCGACCCCGGACCGAATTCAGTCTCCACGGGACGAAAAAGCCGACAGTCCGCCGGAATCGATCGTTCCATCGGACGTTTTCCTGAATACGGACCGCGCTAGGGAGATGACCGCATGCTGAGTCGCGCCCATATCGACCGCGTCGTCGGTGCTGCCCTCGAAGAAGACGCTCCCTGGGGCGATCTGACGAGCGAGTATCTGATCCCCGCGTCAGCGACCGCGACCGCGGACCTCGTCGCCCGCGAAGCCGGTGTCTTCAGTGGCGGCGACGTCTTCGCCGCCGCATTCGCGCTCACCGACCCGCAGATCGAGGTCACGCTGCGGGTCGACGACGGCGATGCCTTCGAGCCGGGCACCGTGCTCGCCGCCGTGTCGGGGCCCGCACGCGGCGTGCTGCAGGCCGAGCGAATCGGGCTGAACTTCGTCCAGCGCATGAGCGGCATCGCCACTCTCACCGCCCGCTACGTCGCCGAAGTCGCCGGCACGGATGCCCGCATCGCCGACACGCGCAAGACCACTCCCGGACTCCGCGCCTTCGAACGCGCCGCCGTGCGCGCCGGCGGAGGACGCAATCACCGCTTCTCGCTGTCCGACACCGTCATGGCCAAGGACAACCACCTTGCCGTCCTCACGGCGGACGGGACCGACCTGACCGAAGCGCTCCGCGCGGCGATCTCCCGTCTGCCCCACACAACCCATGTCGAAGTCGAGGTCGACCGGATCGACCAGATCGAGCCGGTGCTCGCGGCCGGGATCGGCACCATCATGCTCGACAACTTCTCGCTCGACGATCTCCGCGACGGTGTCGCGCAGGTTGCCGGGCGCGCAACCGTCGAGGCATCCGGCGGGGTGTCGCTGGAGACGGTCCGCGCGATCGCGGAGACCGGCGTCGACGTGATCTCGGTCGGCGCGCTCACCCACTCCGCGCGCGCGCTCGACCTCGGACTCGACGTGCGGGTCGACCCCGCCTGATGCTCTACCTCGACCATGCCGCCACGACCCCGGTCCGCCCGGAGGCGCTCGCGGCGATGTTGCCGTACCTGACGGATCGGTTCGGCAACCCCTCAAGCCACCACACGGTCGGCGAGGCGGCGGCCGCCGCCCTGGACGATGCCCGACGGCGCGTCGCGACGGTTCTCGGCATGCGCGCTGGGGATATCGTGTTCACGGCCGGGGGCACGGAGGCCGACAATCTCGCGATCAAGGGAATGGCGATCGGGGCGGCACTCCGGCGCGGCACGCCCGTACACCTCATCACGACGCCGATGGAGCACGAGGCCGTGCTCGCGTCCTGCGAATACCTCGAGCGCGTCCACGGCTACGCGGTCACCCGCGTACCGGTCGACGGTGACGGCCGGGTCGATCCGGATGCTGTGGCCGCAGCGATCCGTCCCGACACCGCGCTTGTCACGATCGGGTACGCGAACAACGAGATCGGTACCGTGCAGGATGTCGCGGCGCTCGCTCGGGTGACAGCCGCGGGCGGCGTCCCGCTCCACCTCGATGCCGTGCAAGCCGCCGGCTGGCTGCCACTTCAGGGAACCGGCGCTGATGCGCTGTCGATCGCCGGTCACAAGATCGGCGCCCCGCAAGGCACCGGCGTGCTTGCCGTCCGTGGGCGGCTCCCCCTCGAGCCGCTCCTGCACGGCGGCGGACAAGAGCGCGACCGCCGCAGCGGCACCGAGAACGTCGCGGGCGCGATCGCGTTCGCCACGGCATTGGAGCTCGCCGAGGCGGAACGCGCCGAAGCCGCGACGTACGTGGCCGCCCTGAGTGACCACTTCATCACCCGCGTCCTCGCCCAGGTACCCACGGCCCGGCTCACCGGGCATCCCATCCACCGGCTCCCCGGCACCGCGAGCTTCACGTTCGCCGGGACGAGCGGCGAGGCCGTGCTGCTCGAGTTGGAACGCCGCGGTGTGGTTTCGTCCAGCGGGTCGGCGTGCGCCGCCGGCAGCGATGAGCCGTCGCACGTGCTGCTCGCGCTCGGGATCCCGCCGGAGGTCGCACAGACGTCCGTCCGTTTCAGCTTCGGGCACGCGCTTCGCGGCGACCTCAGCCCGGTGGCCGATGCCGTCGCCGCAGCCGTCGCCACCGTGGGCGGCTGACCTGTCCTGACGCGCACATCACGGTCACGATTGGTCGCATCACCGGCATCCCAGCGACCAATCCTGCCCCCTATGCCCTGACAAGATCCCCATGGTCAGGGCCGGTGGGCCGCCGGTGGATCGACGAGCCCATCGTCCGTCGGCTCGAGCACCGGGAGGGCGCCCGTGTCGCTCAGCTCCGCTGTGAGGAGGAGCGCCGCATCCTGACCCGCCGCGCCGGCCGGCTCACGGTCGGCCCGACGCTCGGGATGATCCCGGGGTCCGGCCGCGGCGTCGATGCCCTCGATCTGGGCGGCCGCCATCTGCTGCGCGGCGAGCTCCGCGTACAGCCCTCCGCGCGCGAGCAGTTCGGTGTGCGTCCCGGATTCCACGATGAGCCCCGCCTCGATGACATGGATCACGTCGGCGCCGATGACGGTCGAGAGCCGGTGCGCGATCGACAGGGTCGTCCGTCCGCGGGCGGCGTTGTCGAGCGCTTCCTGGACGACGCGCTCCGACACCGTGTCCAGCGCACTCGTCGCCTCGTCCAGCAACAGCACGGGAGGGTCCTTGAGCAGCACCCGCGCGATTGCGATCCGTTGCTTTTCGCCACCCGACAGGCGATAGCCACGCTCACCCACGACGGTGTCGTAGCCGTGCTCGAACCCCGCGATGATGTGGTGGATGTTGGCTGCGGTGCACGCGACTTCGAGTTCGGCATCCGTCGCGTCGGGCTTGGCGTAGCGGAGGTTTTCGCGGATCGTCGCGTGGAAGAGATAGGTCTCCTGAGAGACGATCCCGACATGGTCGACGATCGACTCTTGCGTCAGGTCGCGCACGTCGGAGCCGCTGAACATGACAGCTCCCCCCGAGGCCTCGTACAAACGCGGGGCGAGGTAGAGGATCGTGGTCTTTCCCGCCCCCGAGGGCCCGACGAACGCGACGTGCTGCCCGTGTTCGGCGACGAAGGAAACGCCGCCCAGAGTCGGACGCGCCGTGGGGGCGGCATCCGGATACCGGAACACGACATCGCGGAACTCGATCTGGCCCACCGGCCCCGGAGCCGCGGCGACCGTGATCGCTCCGGGGCGATCGATGATGGCCGGCTTCAGGTCGAGGTACTCGAAGATGCGCGCGAACAGTGCCCGCGACGTCTGCAGATCCAGCGCGACGCGCATGAGCGACATCAGCGGCATGAGCAGTCGCGCCTGCACCGTCGTGAACGCGACGACTGTGCCCGCCGTGATCGTGTCGCTCCCGCCGGCGATGAGGTACCCCGACACAAGGTAGATGACGGCCGGGACAGAGGCCATCATGACCTGCACGACGGCGAAGAATCCTTGACCGCTCATCGCGCGCTGCACCTGCAACCGCACTTGATTCGTGTTCTCCTCGCGGTAACGGGCCGACTCGGTGCGCTGCCGGTTGAACGCTTTCGACAGCAGGATGCCGGAGACGCTGAGCGTCTCCTGCGTGATCGAAGTCAGCTCCGACAGCGATTCCTGGGTCTGCCCGGCGATCCGGGCCCGCACTTGGCCGACACGGCGCTGGACGAAGATCAGGATCGGCATCATGAACACCGCGATCAGCGTCAGTCGCCAGTCGATGAGCACCATCGCGACGAGCGCCGAGACGACCGTCACGATGTTGCCGAGGATGCTGGTGACCGTGTTCGTGAGCACTCCTGAGACGCCGCCGACATCGTTCTGCAGGCGCGACTGGATCACTCCGGTCTTGGTGCGGGTGAAAAAGCCCAGCTCCATCGCCTGCAGGTGTTCGAAGAGCTTGACGCGGAGATCGCCGGTGACCGCGTTTCCCACCGTCGACGTGAACCACGTCTGCGCGACGCCGAGCACGGCCGACAGCAGGAAGAGGCCGATCATGGCGGCGACGAGCCGCACCAGCAAGGCGAGATCGGGAGCGCCCCCGTCGACCGGGAAGAGTGCATCGTCGAAGACACGCTGGACGATGAGCGGCGGAATCACGCCGAGGGTCGCGCCGGCGATGACGAGGATGCCGGTGATGATGATCCGGCCGATATACGGCCGGAACAGGGCGATCACTCGGGCGCCGAGATCGGGAATATCGGGCGCCTCGGCGTTCAGCTTCTTCTGCGCAGCTTCGTCGACGCCGCGGAACCCGCCGCCCATGGGGCGACCGCCGCCCATTCCGCCCATTGCCATGCGGGTCAGCTTAGGCGCGTCTCACGACGCTGCGGTCGTCGCGGCGACCGCAGCGTGGTCAGCCGAGTCCGGCGATGAGGTTGATCACGGTGGCGAGGATCACAGCGCCGAAGAGGTACGCGAGCATCGTCTGCGCGATCACGACGCGTCGGAGCGCGGTCGTCGAGACGTCGGTGTCGGCGACCTGATAGGTCATCCCCAGCCCGACGGAGAAGTAGGCGAAGTCGACGTAACACGGGTCGTGATCCTGATGGAAGTCGATTCCCCCGACCGGCTCGCTGAAATACACGTGCGCGTAGCGGAGCATGTAGTCGACCTGGATGAGCGCCCACGACGCGACGACCGCGACGACTGCGACGGCGGCGAGCAGCGACGCGCGGAACGAGTCGACGTCGCGGGTCTGGATGAGCACGACCGCGGTGGCGCTGAGGCTCGCGATGCTGCCGACGACCGCGATGCCGCGGGCGATCGGTCGGCCCGGGTCCTCGCCCGTCGCGTGCGCCCGCGTCGCAGGCCCGTCCATCGACCAGGTGACCGTCAGGATCCACACGACGCTCACGAGACAGAGCGCCGACCATCCGGCCAGCAGCCCCGCCGCAAGGCCCAGCCCCGGTGAGGCGAACACCGCCATCGCCACGCCGGCAAGGGCGCTCACGAGACCCCGCACCCACGCTGTCGTCCGCATATCCCCGATCGTGCCACCGAACGAGGGCGGACACATGACCCACACCGACCGCACATCCGATCACACGGGCGACGACTGACACGACACTCCCGTGGGGTGGCCGTTCACGAGAATCTTCGGTCATCCGGGAATGCCCGGCCGCGCCTGAGAGTTGTGGGTGAGGTTCGCCCGGCTGTCCGCGGCGCGCTCCCCTGCTTGCACGTCACCGAGGAGACCCGCATGACCGCGCCCGCCAACATCACGACCGCTCCGCCGGGGAACACGATCACCCCCGAGCAGAACCGCGTCATCTGGCTTCTTCTCATCGCCGCTTTCGTCGCGATCCTCAACGAGACGACGATGGGGGTCGCGATCCCCCACCTGATCACCGATCTCGGCATCACCGCGGTGGCCGCACAGTGGCTGACGACCGCTTTCATGCTCACGATGGCCGTCGTCATTCCGACCACGGGGTTCTTGCTCCGCCGCTTCACGACGCGCACGATGTTCGGTGCTGCGATGAGCTTGTTCACACTGGGGACCCTGGTGGCCCTCATCGCGCCCGGTTTCGAGGTCCTCATCGTCGGCCGTGTCATCCAGGCATCCGGCACCGCGATCGTCATGCCGCTGCTCATGACGACCCTCATGACCGTCGTCCCGCCGCACCTGCGCGGACGGATGATGGGGCGCGTCAGCGTCGTGATCTCCCTCGCCCCGGCGATCGGTCCGACCATGGCCGGGCTCGTGCTCGACAACCTCACGTGGCGCTGGATCTTCGGCATCGTGCTCCCGATCGCGATCGCGGCGCTGCTGATCGGTGTGCGATGGATCCCGAACATCGGCGAACAGACCCACGCCCCGATCGACGCCCCCTCCGTCATCCTGTCGGCGCTGGGTTTCGGTGGACTCGTCTTCGGGCTCACGCAGATCGGCGGCGGACACGGCACAGCGGCAGAGGCCGCGGCATCCACCACAACGCTCGTCGTCGCCCTCGCCATCGGCGCGGTCGCACTGGGACTGTTCGCGTGGCGCCAGGTCGTGCTGCAGAAGAAGGACGATGCGCTGCTGGACCTGCGCATCTTCCGGTCGGGCAACTTCTCGCTGTCGGTCGCGCACTTCGCCGTGATGTCGCTGGCGTTCTTCGGCGTGATCACGGCGCTTCCCCTCTACCTGCAGGGGACGCTCGGCCTCTCGGCGAGCCAGTCGGGATTGGCCGTCCTGCCCGGCGCTTTGGCCATGGGCCTGCTCGGTCCGGTCATCGGGCGCATCTATGACCGTCACGGCACGCGCGTGCTGCTTCTGCCCGGGACGATCCTCGTGCTCGCGGTGCTGTGGTCGTTCACGATGCTCACCGAATCGACGCCGGTGTGGATGATCGTGATCGCCCAGACGGTGCTCTCGATCGGCCTCGCGATGTCGTTCACGCCGCTGTTCACGGCATCGCTCGGCTCGCTCGAACCGCGCTTCTACTCGTACGGCAGCGCGACCGTGTCGACCGTGCAACAGGTCGCCGGCGCCGCCGGTATCGCCGTACTCATCTCGGTGATGTCGTCGGTGAGCGCCGCCGCGGTCGAGTCGGGTGCCCCCGAGGCGGCGGCCGGCGCCGAAGGCGCACGCACCGCGTTCCTGCTGGCCGCGATCATCGGGATGCCGCTGCTGATCAGCGCGTTCCTGATCCGCAAGCCTGCGGATTCGCCGGACGGCCTGCCCGCCGCGCACTGAGGTGCCGGCGGCGGTGCGCCGTGAGGTCAGTTGGAGCTGCAGCATCCCCCGCCGCAGCACGACTCGCCCTCTTCGGCGACGACGAGCAGATTCTTCTCGTCCGGGACGGGCTGAAGTGTGGGCGCGGGGAGGTTCGAGGTAGCCATTCCTCCATCGTAGACCTCGAGTGCGCGGCCGGACGGGTCAGTCCCAGTCGAGGTAATCCTCGATGAACCACGACGTTTCGCCCGGATGCGTGAGCACGAACAGGTGCCCGGCACCCTCGACCGACTTCACGCTGACGAGGGCCGGTGCGGAAGCCTGCAGGGCGAACCCGTTGTCGGCGGGCGTGATCTCATCGGCCGAACCCTGGATGACGAGGGTCGGCGTGTCGGGTGCGATCGTCGCCCACTCCGGCGTCGGCGTCGACAGAAGTGCTGCCACCTGACGTTCTTCGAGGGCGGCATCCGGCGCGTAATCCTCACCGAAGACGGCAGTCAACGCGGCGGAGCGATCGACGGTGGTTCCTGCTTCGACGCCCAGGAGCAGGATGCCGTTGACGCGGTCGTGGTGATCGAGAGCGACCGTGCGGGCCACTGCGCCGCCGAACGCGTGCCCGCCGATCCAGGCATCCCCGATGCCCAGCTCAGTCAGGACATCGACGACGTCGTGCGCGAGGTCATGCATCGTGGCGGTGCCGGCGGAGCGGGATCCGATCCGCACGACCCGGAAATCCTCTTCGACGAGAATGCTCGCGAGCGTGCCGAGGTACGCGAAATCGAGTCCGGCGGCCGGCAAGAGAACGACCGCGGGGCCGGAGCCCTCGTCGATGTAGGCGACGGCACGGCCGTCCGGTTCGAAGGTCTGGCGCTCCTGCGTCACTATCCCGGTCTCCCTGTCACCTGGCGGCCGACGGCGACTCGCGCCGGCCGTGCCAGTCTACCGAGGGCGCCCGAACGAGACGCCGAGCGTCTCCGCGGTCTGCAGGTGATCTTGGGGAGACGGGAACGGGCGCCGCTGCGCATCGGTCGTTCGCGTATCGTGGACGCGTGCCGTCAACCCCCGAGGAGTCCGCGTGAAGCTCGCCGATCTGCAGCGTTTCGTGGCTCTGCACGCGGCGGGGCTCCACTTTCCGCGCGCGGCCGCCGCGCTCGGTGTGTCGCTGACCGCGCTGTACGCCTCGATCGAGCGACTCGAGACCGCGGTCGGGCACGAGCTCATCGACCGTGACCGCACACCCTGGGCTCTGACCGCGGCGGGAACACTGCTGCTCGACGAAGCCCGCCACCGCATCGCGGATGCCCCCGTGACCGCCACCACGCCGAAGAAGACCGGCGGAGGCAAGGCGAAGGCATCCAAGGGTGTCGGCCGCGCGCCGATCGTGAAGGGCGAACCGAAGCCCTACAAGAAGCGTCAGGGTCGCTGAGTCCCCTTCCCGCCGTCGCGGTGGCTCAGTCGTATGGCGCCTGGGTCGGGTGTGCCCGCATGGGGCAGGTGTGGCACCGTCGAGCCAACCGGACGTACACCTGAGCCGCTCGGCGCCGCGCAGGTGCCCGAGCGGTGCTGACTCAGGCCTCGGTGACGACGCCGGCCTCGACCCGCCACTGCCGGTCGGTCTGCACGGCCTGGAGCAGGCGGCGATCGTGGGTCACGAGCAGCAGCGTGCCCGTGTAGGACTCGAGTGCGTGCTCGAGCTGCTCGATCGCGGGCAGATCGAGATGGTTGGTCGGTTCATCGAGCACGAGCACGTTCACGCCGCGCGCTTGCAGCAGCGCGAGCCCCGCCCTCGTCCGCTCTCCTGGGGAGATCTCGTCCACGGGCCGTGTCACATGATCGGCGGTAAGGCCGAACTTCGCGAGGAGTGTCCGCACCTCGCCCGAGCTGAGTTCGGGAACCAGCGCCTCGAACGCCACGGCGAGCGGCTGCGATCCGACGAGCAAGGATCGCGCCTGATCGATCTCGCCGACCTGCACGTTCGCGCCGAGACTCGCTGTCCCCGCGTCGGGATGCTGGGTCCCCAGCAATGCGCGCAGCAGCGTCGACTTGCCCGCGCCGTTGGGCCCCGTGATGCCGATCCGCTCACCCGCGATGACTTGCAGCGAGACGGGACCGAGTGTGAAGTCGCCCTGGTGGAACACTGCCTCGCTGAGGGTGGAGACCACGGTGCTCGATCGGGGTGCGGCGCCGATCGTGAACTCGAGCTGCCATTCCTTGCGGGGCTCTTCCACCTCGTCGAGCCGCGCGATGCGGCTTTCCATCTGGCGTACCTTCTGCGCTTGTTTCTCGCTCGACTCCGTCGCGGCCTTCCGCCGGATCTTGTCGTTGTCGGGTGACTTCTTCATCGCGTTGCGAACGCCCTGACTCGTCCACTCGCGCTGCGTGCGGGCGCGTCCGACGAGCTCGGCCTTTTTCTCGGCGAACTCGTCATACTTCTCGCGCGCATGACGACGCAGCGTCGCGCGCTCTTCGAGGTACGCGTCGTACCCGCCGCCGAACACCCGGTTGGCGTTCTGCGCGAGATCGAGTTCCAGAACGCGCGTGACGCATCGGGCGAGGAACTCCCGATCGTGGCTGACGAGCACAACGCCGCCCCGGAGCCCACGAACGAACACTTCGAGCCGTTCGAGTCCGTCGAGGTCGAGATCGTTGGTGGGTTCGTCGAGCAGGACGATATCGAACCGTGAGAGCAGAAGCGCCGCGAGCCCCACCCGGGCGGCCTGCCCTCCCGAGAGGGAGGTCATCAGCGCCGCCGTTCCGAGGTCGAGACCGAGGCTCTGGAGGACCACCGGCATCCGCTCGTCGAGGTCGGCGGCGCCGCTCGCCATCCACCGGTCGAGCGCGGCGGAGTATACGTCGGCGGGGTCGGTACCCGGCGCAGCGAGCGACGGGTCTGCGAACGCGAGGGCCGCACCATCCATCTCGGCAGCCGCGGCCGCGCACCCGGTCCGCCGAGAGATGTACTCGGCCACGCTCTCCCCGGCGACACGCTCGTGTTCTTGCGGCAGCCATCCCACGAAGGCGTCGCTGGGGGCAAGCGATATGGTGCCCGCCTGAGGCTCGTCGATACCGGCGAGGAGGCGTAGCAGCGTGGATTTTCCCGCGCCGTTGCCACCGACGACGCCCACGACGTCACCGGGCGCGACGGTGAGATCGAGCGCGTCGAACAGCGTGCGATGTCCGTAGCCGCCGGCGACGCCGCGGGCCACGAGTGTTGCGGTCATCCCACAATCCTGTCAGGTACGCGTGGCGCATCCGGTCGCCGCCGCGCTTCTCAGCCCTCGGCGTGCGCCCCTGGAGGAGATGTGCGCTCCGGAGGATGGATTTCCGGTATCCATCCTCACGTTCGCCACTTCCCCTCGGGGCGCGCACGCAACCGGTGTTCACGTCGCGTCGCATAGCCTGGATCGATGGAACCGTGGGAGCTGCACGCCTGGCACGCCGACTTCCTCGACACCTGCAACCGCCACGACCTCGCCGCGATCCGCGGGTTCCTCTCCCCCACGGTGCGCCGGGCGCATCTCCCCCGCGGGGCGGATGCCTGGATCACCGACATCGAGGACCTCTTCCGCGGGTTCCCCGACTGGCGCTGGCGCCGCATCCAGCTTGTCGCCGAAGACGACCGGATCGCGGTGCACCTCCGCGGCGCCGGCACTCACACGGGAGCCTTCCGCGGCGTCGCGCCGACCCGCCGACATGTCAACATTGCCGAGTTTTCGATGCTCCGCGTCGAGCGCGACGTGGTCACGGAGCACACCGGCACCGGCCCGCACGAGATCCTGGCGCAGCTGCGCGACTGATCACGCACCGTCGCGATTTTGCAGGCCCAGCTACCGGATTTTTGCTGCGCGCCAGACGTTCACGCGCCGCCTCGGGCCGGGAGGAGTTCTGCCAGCAGAGTCTCGATTCGAGCGCGGATCTCGTCACGGATCGGCCGGACCGCGTCGATGCCCTGGCTGGCCGGATCATCGAGCTCCCAGTCCTCGTAGCGCTTCCCCGGGAAGATCGGGCACACGTCCCCGCAGCCCATTGTGATCACGACGTCGGATTCCTTGACGGCGTCGACGGTCAATACCTTGGGCGTGTTGCCCGCGATATCGATGCCTTCCTCGGCCATCGCCTCGATCGCGACCGGGTTGATCTGGTCCTTGGGCGCCGACCCTGCGGAGAGAACATCGATGTCACCGCCGCTCAGCGCCTGGAGATAGCCCGCAGCCATCTGGGAGCGTCCCGCGTTATGGACGCAGACGAACAGGACAGTGGGCTTGTTGGACATGGGGTCTCGCTTTCCTCAAGGAAAAGCATAGACCATGATCTATCTGTCAAGAAGAACGCGAGGTGAACATCAGTCGGGAACCACATCGGCCAGCAACGCGCGGACCCGCTCCTCGATGTTGTCGCGGATACCACGCACTGTCTCCAACGACTTACCCACTGGATCCTCCAGGTCCCAGTCGAGGTACCTGCGGCCGGGATAGACCGGGCAGGCGTCGCCGCATCCCATCGTCACGACCACGTCCGCCGCCCGAACGGCTTCGTCGGTGAGCGGCTTCGGAAACTCTCCCCCGAGGGAGATCCCGATTTCATCCAGCGCCGCGACGATGCTCGCGCGCACCGTGCCGATCGGGGCCGAACCCGCCGTGCGGACGAGCACCCGCTCACCCGCGAGTTGTCGGAGGATGCCGGCGGCCATCTGCGAGCGACCAGCATTTTCCACACAGACGAAAAGCACTTCGGGGACCCGTGCGCCCGTCGACGTCGAACGGGCGAGGGCATCCAGTCGCACCATGGCGAACGCGGCGGTGCGCGCGCCGAGCAGCGCCGTGGAGTCGGTCACGGAGAGAAGCTCGCGACTTTCCCTCACGTAGCGCTCGACGGTCTCTTTGCCGAATGTGCCGCGGTACCGCTCGGCGAGGTTCCCGATCACCCGCGGCAGGTCGAGCTCGCGGTCGCTGTCCGAGTCGTCACCCAAGAGCGCGTGAACACGCTCGGCGTGGCGCGGATCCAGCGAATACCAGACGCGCCGGCCCTCCGGCTGACGCCGAACGATGCCCTCGTCGGCCAGGGCCTTCATGTGGTGACTGACCGTCGGTTGCCGAAGATCCAGCGTCGTGGCGAGTTCGCCGACAAGCGCGCGACCATCCGCCGAATCTCGGATCAGTCGCAGGATCCGCGCGCGGGTCGGGTCTGCCAGCACAGACAGATCCGAAGCCACCGAAGAATCGCTCATAGACCTGAGTCTATTCATCAGCGGGTTCACGACCGTCGGGTCATATCGAATACCATCTATATATGACGAAGGAGCTCGACGTGACCGACCCGATCAGCGGCCCGATTCACCGTGAGCTGCGCAGCGCCGCCGCATACCTCGTCGTCGCCTCATGAGCGCAGACACCGCTCGCGCCCTCACCGGCGAGTTTCTGGGCAGCGCCCTCTTGGCCGCCGTCGTCGTCGGCTCCGGCATCGCCGCGCAGAACCTTTCCCCGTCGGACGTGGGCCTCCAGCTCTTCGAAAACGCCTTCGCCACGGCGCTCGGATTGGCGGTGCTCATCCTGCTGTTTCAGACCGTCTCCGGCGCGCATTTCAACCCGGTCGTCTCCCTCGTGGATGCCGCACTGCATCGCAAGGGCGTACCGCTCACCGCGGCATACATTCCGACCCAGATCCTCGGCTGCATCGGGGGAACCGTCCTCGCGAACCTGATGTTCGCAGCGCCTGCCATCGCGTGGAGCACCACCGACCGCGCCTCAGCGCCGCACCTTCTCGCGGAGGTCGTCGCCACTGCCGGCCTCGTCCTGCTGATCTTCGCGCTCGTGCGCACCGATCGCTCCCACCTCGCCGGACCCGCGGTCGGCGCGTATATCGGCGCGGCCTACTTCTTCACGTCATCGACGAGTTTCGCCAACCCCGCCATCACGATCGGTCGCGCCTTCACCGATACCTTCGCTGGCATCGCCCCGGCATCCGTCCTGCCGTACATCGCCGCGCAACTCATCGGCGGTGCGCTCGGCTGGATGCTGGTGCGACTGCTTTTTCCGGCCGCATCCCCCGCGCCGCTCCCGACTGATCAGCGGACTTCAGCAGCCAGACCCTAATGGAGCGCTTGTGTGCCACTTTTCGCGCACCCTGGACCACTGCAGCGGGTCCGAGTCCATGGTGACGGTGTTGCGCTAGAATTATGTACATGACGACTCTCTCGCTCGCGGATGCCCGCGCATCGCTCAGCAAGCACATCGACTCGGCTGCAACCACGCACGAACGATTCGACATCACCCGCAACGGAGCGCGAGTCGCCGTGCTGCTGAGCGCAGAAGACTACGACTCACTCCTTGAAACGGTCGATATCCTCAGCCACCCTGAAGAGGTGGCAGCCCTGAGGATGGCAATCTCCGAGCTCGAGGCGGGCGACGTCTCATCTGCAGATGACGTACGGGCGGCGATGATCGCCCGCGGCCGGCTCGGCAAGTGAGGGCGCCGTACGACGTCGTCTTCACGAAGTCGGCGCGACGCGCACTCGAGAACACACTCCCCGAATCAGTGGCCGCCGCCGCTTTCGAGTTCATCGTCGGAGCTCTGGCCGAGAATCCGAGAAGGGTGGGGAAGCCATTGCGCGAGCCGCTCGCACCCCTGTACTCGGCGCGGAGAGGAGACTATCGAGTGCTCTACCGAATCGAGGACGACAGATTGGTCATCGAGATCGTCACCGTCGAGCGCCGACGTGATGTCTACCGCCACCACTGAACACTCAACGCGCCAGGGTCGGGCTAGCAGCTTCATGGCCGCTCCGGATCGAGGACCTCGACGACGAACCTCGATCAGGGCCTACCCCGGATTCAGACGTTGAAGCGGAACTCGACCACGTCGCCATCCTGCATGACGTAATCCTTGCCCTCGAGCCGCGCCTTACCCTTCGAGCGGGCTTCGGCAACCGATCCGGTCGCGACGAGGTCTTCGAAGCTGATGACCTCGGCTTTGATGAAGCCCTTTTCGAAGTCGGTGTGGATGACGCCGGCCGCCGCGGGCGCCTTCCAGCCTTTACCGATCGTCCAGGCGCGAGCCTCTTTCGGCCCCGCCGTGAGGTAGGTCTGCAGTCCGAGCGTGTCGAAACCGATGCGGGCGAGCTGATCGAGTCCGGACTCGGTCTGGCCCGTGGATGCCAGGAGCTCAGCGGCATCCTCCGGGTCGAGGTCGATGAGCTCCGACTCGATCTTGGCGTCGAGGAAGACGGCTTTCGCCGGTGCGACCAGGGCGGCAAGCTCGGCCGTGCGGGCGGCATCCGTCAGGACCGTCTCGTCGACGTTGAAGACGAAGATGAACGGCTTCGCGGTCAGCAAGCCGAGTTCGCGGATGGGCGCGAGGTCGATCTTCGAGGCAGACAAGAGCTCGCCGCGCTGCAGCGCGTCGCGCGCGGCGACGGCCGTCTCGAGGACCGACGGGTCGAGCTTGCGTCCCTTGACTTCCTTTTCGTACCGGGTGATCGCCTTCTCGAGGGTCTCGAGGTCGGCGAGCTGGAGCTCGGCGTTGATGGTCTCCATGTCGTTCTGCGGGTTGACCGCACCGTCGACGTGCACGACATCGCCGTCGGCGAATCCACGAACGACCTGCGCGATCGCATCGGCCTCTCGGATGTTGGCGAGGAACTTGTTGCCGAGGCCCTCCCCCTCGCTCGCGCCGCGCACGATGCCCGCGATGTCGACGAACGACACGGCTGCGGGCAGAATCCGCTCGGAGTGGAAGATCTCGGCGAGCGTGTCGAGTCGGGGGTCGGGGAGGTTCACAACGCCGATGTTCGGCTCGATCGTCGCGAACGGATAGTTCGCCGCGAGCACGTCGTTCTTAGTCAGCGCGTTGAAGAGCGTCGACTTGCCGACGTTGGGGAGACCGACGATTCCAATGGTAAGAGCCACGGGATGTCAGTCTACGCGGGGTCCGCGTCATCACCGGGCGGCGTGGCATCCCGTCGATGTCGGATGCCCGCGCGAGGGTGGAGGTGTGCCCCTGGACTTCACCGCGATCGATTTCGAAACGGCGAACTCTTCGAGCGCCTCGGCCTGCGCGGTGGGACTCACCCGGGTGAGAGACGGCCGCGTCGTGGCGACGGCAGGATGGCTGATCCGACCGCCGGCCGGGCATGATCGCTTCTTCGAGCTGAACACGGACATCCACGGGATTCGCGCCGAGGACGTCGTCGGCGCCCCTGGGTGGTCCGACCAGCTAGCGGCGCTCACCGCTTTCATCGGCGACGACATCGTGGTCGCCCACAACGCCGGCTTCGACATGTCGGTGTTGCGTCGCGCGTGCGAAGCGACGCAGGACGCGTGTCCGCCGTACCGCTACGTATGCAGCCTGCAGGTCTCACGGAAGACATATGAGCTGCCGTCTTACCGCCTTCCGTTCGTTGCGGCCGCGGCCGGGTTCCTCGATTTCGCGCACCACGATGCGACCGCCGACGCGCTCGCCTGCGCACACATCATGATCGACGTGGCGCGCCGCGCCGGCGCCCAGGACGTCGTCGAGCTCGCCATGTTGCTGGGCGTACGCGTGCCGCAGATCGTCGTCGAGACGTCGACACCCGTCCCCACGCTCTGAGAATCCCGCCGATGTCGGCGGCTCGGGTCATGCTGGGCACATGGATGCCGCCATCATCACCGCCCTCATCGTCGCAAGTCTCTTCGCGGGCTTGCTCGCCGGCTGGTTCGCCGGGGCCGCACGCGTCGCGGAGCGCGCCGCGCGCGACAGTGCGAACCTCCTGGCGCGGGTCGCCGCGGCGGAGGCAGGCAGCGCGGCTCTGACCGAACAGCTCGACCAGCAGCGAGCACTCACGCGGGAGCTGGGAACGCAGGCGCGGGCCGACAGCGCCGCCCGCGACGAACGCGAGCGGCGGGAACAGCAGGTGCTCCGCGCCCTCGCGCCGGTACAAGAGAGTCTGCAGGCGATGCAGGGCAAGGTCGACGAACTCGAGCGCGAACGCCGGGAGCAGTTCGGGTCCCTCGCCGAGCAGCTCCGGCGTGCGCAGGAGTCCGACGAGGCGCTGCGATCGACGACCGAGTCCCTCGCGGGCGCGTTGCGCTCGAACTCCGCGCGAGGCGTCTGGGGCGAAACACAGCTGCGCCGCATCGTCGAGTCTGCCGGCCTCACCCGCTTTGTCGACTTCGAGACGCAGGCCACGATCGATTCGGACGCCGGAGCCGGCCGGCCGGACCTCGTCGTCCGACTTCCCGGCGACAAAGCTCTTGCGGTGGATGCGAAGGTGCCGCTCGATGCGTATCTCGAAGCCAGTGCGATCCCCCTCACCGCGACCGGAGCCGAGGGCGCGCGGCGCAAGGCGTTGCTCCAGCGGCATGTGAAAGCCGTGCGTGCGCACGTCGACGCGCTCGCGAAGAAGGCCTACTGGGCGGGGCTGTCGTCGAGTCCCGAGTTTGTGGTCTGTTTCATCCCGAGCGAGTCGCTCCTAGCGGCAGCACTCGAGGAAGACCCCTCGCTCCTGGACTATGCGTTCGGGCGACGCGTGGCGTTGGCGTCGCCGGTGAACCTCTGGGCGGTGTTGAAAACCGTCGCCTACACCTGGACGCAGCAGGATGTGTCGGATGAAGCGCGCACCCTTTTCGCGCTCGGCAACGAGCTGTACCAGCGCCTCGGCAGCCTCACCGGTCACGCCGAGGATCTCCGCCGTGCCATCGAACGCACGGTCGACAGTTACAACCGCTTTGCGGGGTCACTGGAGACTCGCGTACTCGTCACTGCCCGCAAGTTTCCCGGGATCGATGAGACCCGGCTCGACGCGGTCGCCTCACCCGCTCCCGTCGAAACCGCAACACGCCGGCTCACAGCTCCCGAGCTGACGTCGGTCACGGCGGATCTCGGCGAGGTCCGTACGCGGCTCGAAGAGGCCGACGTCGAGGACCAGATCAGCCGGGGAAGAAGTTGAGTAGCCCGACGACAGAGAGCGACACGAAGACGAAGGCACCGATCATCCACCACGCGCTCACCTGGTGTCCTTCGGGGACACGGCGACGCAGCAGCACGTCCGGGCGCCGCGCGGGGTCGATCGGCACAGCGATCTGACCGGTACGCGGACTGGGTGATGCAGTGGACATGTGACCTCCGGAGGGTATGGACGACCAACGTGTCTCCGATGACACCGGGTCACAGTCTGCCAGAGAGAACCCCCGATATCCTGTGTGCCGCCGCGCGCCGCCCGATCAGTCGCCCGCGCTCAGAGCCACTTCGACGCGAGGTGCTCCGACGTGATGCGGCGAAGCGTGCCCGATGCTCCGCGCAACACCACGCTCTCGGTGATGATGTAGTCCGGGCCGGAGCGGCGCACACCGCTGACCAGCTCACCGTTGGTCACGCCCGTTGCCACGAAGATCGTGTTCGAGCCCTTGACCAGCTCATCGGCTTCATACACGTAGTCGTCGAGGCGGAGCCCGGCGTCGATCCCCTTCTGCTTCTCCTCGTCATCCCGCGCCCAGAGCCGCCCCTGGATGTGGCCACCGAGCGCCTTGATCGCGCACGTCGTCGCGACGCCTTCCGGACTTCCGCCGATCCCGATGCACATGTCCGTCCGCGCGTTGTAGCGTGCGGCGTTGATCCCACCGGCCACGTCCCCATCGCTCATGAGACGGGTGCCGGCTCCCGAGGCGCGGATGTCGTCGATCAGCTGTGCGTGACGGGGACGGTTCAGCACCGACACGACGAGTTCGTCGACCGGTTTGTCGAGTGCCTTGGCGAGCCGGCGGATGTTCTCCCCGACCGGAAGGCGGATGTCGACGACACCCACACCCGCCGGTCCCGTGACGATCTTGTCCATGTAGAAGACCGTGGATGCATCGAGCATCGCGCCGCGGTCCGCGACGGCCAACACCGACAGCGCGTTGTTGCGCCCCTCGGCCGTCAAGGTCGTGCCGTCGATGGGATCGACGGCGATGTCGCACTGCGGGCCGCGGCCGGTGCCGACATGCTCGCCGTTGAAGAGCATCGGCGCGTTGTCCTTCTCGCCCTCCCCGATCACGATGACACCGTCGAAGTTCACCGTCGTGAGAAAGGCCCGCATCGCGTCGACGGCCGCACCGTCGGCAAGTTCCTTCTTGCCTCGACCGATGAAAGGCACCGAGCGGATGGCTGCGGCCTCGGTCGCACGCACGAGTTCCAGTGCGAGGTTGCGGTCGGGATGCAGGGGACTCATGTCCGCGGTCAGGCTCACCATGGAGCACAGCCTAGATCTGGAGCGTGCGCGAAGACAGGAATTTCCGGCATCCATCGACGAAGGAATCTCGATTCTTTCCGCACAGGCAAGCTGGATTTGGTCCGGCTCTCTCATCGCCGTGGCGTCACCACCTTCGCTAGGCTGACCGATGGAATCACCGCCGACCTGAGCAGACCTCAAGGAGCAGACATGCCCGTCGCAACCCCCGAGCAATACGCCGAAATGCTGGACCGCGCGAAGACCGGTGGGTACGCCTTCCCCGCGATCAACGCCGCCAGCTCCCAGTCGATCAACGCCGTCCTGCAGGGACTGACCGAAGCCGGATCCGACGGCATCATCCAGGTCACCACCGGTGGCGCCGACTACTTCGCCGGCCACACCGTGAAGGGCCGTGCGACCGGCGCGATCGCTTTCGCCAAGTTCGCCACCGAGGTCGCCAAGAACTACCCGATCACCGTCGCCCTCCACACCGACCACTGCCCGAAGCCGGCCCTCGAAGACTTCGTGCTGCCGCTGATCGCCGCATCCGAAGAAGAGGTCAAGGCCGGCCGCAACCCGCTCTTCCAGTCGCACATGTGGGACGGCTCGGCGGTCACTCTCGATGAGAACATCGAGATCGCCCAGCAGCTCCTCCCCCGCCTCAAGGCGATCAACGCGATTCTCGAGGTCGAGATCGGCGTCGTCGGCGGCGAAGAGGACGGCGTTCAGCACGAAGGATCCAACGACGCGCTCTACACCACGACCGCCGACGTGTCGAAGTTCGTCGACGCGCTCGGTCTCGGCGAGCAGGGCCGCTACATCGCAGCTCTCACCTTCGGCAACGTGCACGGCGTCTACAAGCCCGGCGGCGTGAAGCTCCGCCCCGAGCTGCTCGGCGAGATCCAGGCCGGCATCGCCGAGAAGTTCGGCACGGCAGCAAAGCCCCTCGACCTCGTCTTCCACGGCGGCAGCGGCTCGACCCCGGAAGAGATCGCCACGGCGGTCGCCAACGGTGTCATCAAGATGAACATCGACACCGACACGCAGTATGCGTTCACGCGTTCGGTCGCCGGCTTCATGTTCCAGAACTACGAGGGCGTCCTCAAGGTCGACGGCGAGGTGGGTAACAAGAAGGCCTACGACCCGCGCGCCTGGGGCAAGGTCGCCGAGTCCGCCATGGCCGCGCGTGTCGTCGAGGCGACGCAGCAGCTCGGTTCGGCAGGACACTCGATCAGCATCTGACCGCGCTCTTCACGAACGCCTCGACCCACACGGGTCGAGGCGTTCGTCGTGGTGCGGATCACCCGCCGAAGAAGGCTGAAATAGCTGGGTCACCCACGAGCGGAATCGTGAGGCAGATGCTCACGATGACGAAGCTGACCGCGGCGCCGACGACGGGAATCCACCAGCTGAGCCGCCCGGCGACGACGGAACGCCAGCCGAAGAAAGCGGTCAGAGCCCACCCGAGAGCGAAGACACCCGCGCCGATCCGGCTCCAGAGATCACCCTGCGCGGTGTTGGTGAAGGTCCCGTCGATCCCGGCGAGCCCCATCCACGTCTCAGCGAACGCGGAGAAGTCCCACAGCTGCGGTACGGCGCTGATCACCGTGACGAGTCCGTAGGCCAGGAGCGCGAAGGTGAAGATCCGGTCGACGGTGCGCCGACGCACCGGTGTGGATGCCGGGGATGCTCCTGCCGGTGCGACCGGCGATGCCACGATGACGGGCGCCGCCACGGACTCGCGGACGGGTTCGCGGATACTCGCCCGTTGCTGCTCGGGCGTCGCGTACTCGCCGTACTGCGGACGGGGCCGCGGATCGGGCACGGCGTCCGCGGGGGTGCTCACGAGCGACGTCCACCCAGGGCACGGTCGTCGCGTCGGCCACCGGCATCCTGACGCAGTTCTTTGGGGAGCGAGAAGATGAGGTCTTCCTCGGCGGTGCGGATCTGCTCGACGTCGCGGTAGCCGGCGCCGGCAAGTTCGGACAGCACTTCCTCGACCAGGATCTCCGGCACCGAGGCACCGGAGGTGACACCGACGGTCTCGACACCGTCGAGCCAGGACTGTTGGATTTCATGCGCGTAGTCGACCCGGTACGACGCCTTTGCGCCGTACTCGAGAGCAACCTCGACAAGCCGCACGCTGTTGGACGAGTTGGCAGAACCGACCACGATCACGAGGTCGGCACCCTTGGCGACCTTCTTGATCGCGACCTGCCGGTTCTGCGTGGCGTAGCAGATGTCGTCGGACGGCGGATCCTGCAGATCGGGGAAGCGCGTGCGCAGACGCCGTACGGTCTCCATCGTCTCGTCGACGGAGAGCGTGGTCTGCGAGAGCCACACGACCTTCGACGGGTCCTTCACCTCGACGACGTCGGCGTGATCGGGCGAATTGACCACCGTGATGTGCTCGGGCGCCTCACCGGCGGTCCCCTCGACCTCTTCGTGTCCCTCGTGGCCGATCAACAGGATCTCGAAATCGTCCCGGGCGAAGCGCACCGCCTCGCGGTGCACCTTCGTCACGAGCGGGCAGGTGGCGTCGATCGCCTGCAGACCGCGATCGGCGGCTTCGCTGACGACCGCGGGCGACACACCGTGAGCGCTGAAGACGACGTGCGAGCCCTCGGGAACCTCGTCGACCTCTTCGACGAAGATCGCACCCTTCGACTCGAGTTCGGTCACCACGTGGATGTTGTGCACGATCTGTTTGCGCACATACACGGGGGCCCCGAAGCGTTCGAGCGCCTTCTCGACAGCGATGACGGCGCGGTCGACGCCGGCACAGTACCCGCGCGGCGAGGCCAGGAGGACCTTCTTGTGTCCGGGGACCGGGTTATCCTGAAGCCGTCCACGCGGGCCGGGAATGTGCGGCAACGGAAGTCGGACGGCAGTTGAGCTCACCCCTCGATTGTATTGATCCGCGTCCGTGTAAAGGCCGTGTAGCGCGGGAAGGATGCCATGACCTCGTTCGAATCGGCGCCGGGACAGGTCCCGCCGCCCGATGCCGTCCATCCGCGCGACTCTTCGCCGGAGACTCCGACCTCGGTCACGCGACTGAACGAGACCATCCGCGACTTCGTCCAGCGGTGGAGCGCGGTGTGGGTGGAAGGCGAGATCACGGCGTGGAATGTGCGCGGTGGCCACGTGTTCGGCCGATTGAAGGATGCCTCGGGCGACGCCATGATCTCCTTCCGTCTGTGGTCCTCCACGCTCCAGCGTCTGCCGGATACGCTTCGCAGCGGCGACCGCGTGGTCGCGTGCGTCAAGCCGGACTACTTCGTGAAGTCCGGCGACTTCAGTTTCACCGTCTCGTCCATGCGGCACACCGGACTCGGTGAGCAGCTGGAGAAACTCGAGCGCTTGCGCGCGCAACTGCGCTCCGAGGGCTTGTTCGACCCGGCGACGAAGAAGCGTCTCCCCTTCCTCCCTACCGTCATCGGACTCATCACGGGCGAACGCAGCGACGCCGAGAAAGATGTGCACCGCAACGCCGAGCTCCGCTGGCCGCACGTGCGTTTCCGGACGATCCACGCGGCGGTTCAGGGCGACCGGTGCGTACCCGAAACCCTCAGCGCTCTCCAGACGCTGGATGCCGATCCCGAGGTCGACGTGATCATCATCGCCCGCGGCGGCGGCGACCCGCAGACCCTGCTCGGCTTCAGCGACGAGAGACTGCTGCGTGCGGTGGCGGCGGCATCCACGCCGATCGTCTCGGCGATCGGACATGAGAACGACCATCCGCTGCTGGACGAGGTCGCCGACCTCCGCGCGTCGACCCCGACCGACGCCGCCAAAAAGGTCGTCCCGGACGTCGCGGAACAGCGCGCGATCGTGCAGCAGCTGCGCTCCCGCGCCCGCACCCGCCTGACCCAGCGGGTCAGCCATGACATCGCCCAGCTCGAGCAGCTGCGCACCCGGCCCGTGCTGCGCTCCCCCGAGTCGCTCCTGACGAGCCGCACACACGAGCTCTGGACCCTCCGCTCCCGCGGACGCGACATCGTCGGCCGGCAGATGGATGCCGCCGATCGGCAGGCGATACATCTCCGCGCGTCCCTGCGCGCGCTCTCCCCCGGCGCAACCCTCGACCGCGGGTATGCGATCGCGCATGTCGGCGACGGTGTCATCGTGCGCGATGCCGCGCAGGCTCCCGCCGGCACGGCCGTCGTCGTCACGGTCGCCCAGGGATCGTTCGCCGCACGCTCCGAGGGTGAAGTTCCCGAAGCGCCGGCGAGCCGGGACACCACGCGCGGCGACTCTAGGATGGACTCATGACCAGCGAGGGTGTCGTCGATGTCACGAGCCTGTCTTTCGAGCAGGCCCGAGATGAGCTCGTGCGCGTCGTCGCCGAGCTCGAACAGGGTGCACCGACACTCGAGCAGTCCCTGACCCTGTGGACGCGCGGCGAGGCCCTCGCGGCCCGGTGCGAAGAATGGCTGCGCGGAGCGAAGCAGCTGCTCGAGGCGTCCCGGCCGACCGGTCCGGAGTCATGATGGCCGCCGCTCCCCGCGTGGTTGCGGAGCTCGGTCGCCCGGAGACCGCGGACGAGACCGCGGCTCGAAAAGCCGCATCCTCGGCCGCCTACCGCTCGAGCAAGACATTCCGTAACCTCATCGTCGCCCTCCTGGTGACCGTCGCGGTCGTCGCGGTCGTCGTCTTCGGAGTGCCCCGCGGCGCCCTGCCCGACCCGGAGCCGGCCGACGTCGCCGCCTCCGCGGCCTCGGCCTCGGCGAGCGTTGGCCAACCGCTCCTCGTTCCGGTGGTCCCGGAGGATTGGCGCGCCAATTCTGCTCGGCTCGAAGGCACGAGCATGTGGCGTGTCGTCTACGCACCCCCGGAGGGGTTCGTCCGCGTGGCGCACGGTCTCGGCGCCTCCCCCACGTGGGCATCCGAGACCCTGGGCGGGCTCGCGCCGACCGGCAGCGTGACGATCGACGGCATCGTGTGGGACGAGTACACGATCCCGAGCGCCGCCCAGACTGCCGCGATCTCGTACGCTCTCGCGACGGATGCCGGCGCCGACACCGTTCTGATCTACGGGGCGACCGATGCGGAGACCGCTGCGGTCGCCGCCGAGGGCGTCGCAGAGCAGATCCGCAACCTGCGCAAGGAGACACCGTGAACGAGCGGCAGCAGCACCCAGCCCCGGCCGCCGTCTGGGAAGAGATGCGCCTCGGCAACGAGCGCTTCATCGCCGGGGAGCCCCGGCATCCCCGTCAGGACGTCGAACGGCGCAACGAACTCGCACACTCCCAAACGCCGCAGGCGGCTCTGTTCGGCTGCGCCGACTCACGGCTTGCCGCCGAGATCATCTTCGACCAGGGTCTCGGTGACCTCTTCGTGGTCCGCAATGCCGGCCAGGTCGCCTCCGACTCCGCTATCGCGAGCCTCGAGTACGCCGTCGCGGTCCTCCACGTGTCTCTGATCATCGTGTTGGCCCACGACGAGTGCGGGGCGGTGCGCGCCGCGATCGACTCGACCGCGCTCGACTCGGATGAGCTTCCGCCGCACATCTGGCGTCTGATCGCGAAGATCGTGCCGGCTGCCCGCACGGTTCTCCGCCGCACGCCAGGAGCGAATCCGCAGAACCTCGACGCCGAACAGGTCGGTCGCGAGCACCTGAAGAACACGGTCGATGACCTGCTGGCGTCGTCTCGCCTCATCACCGAGGCCGTCGAGTCGGGCCGCCTGGCCATCGTCGGCTCCAACTACCGCCTGAGCGAAGGCACGACCATCCCCCAGGTGATGGTCGGGCTCGAACCCTGATATCCACCCGACTGACACACCCCAGGAACAAGGACGTGACCGCAATGACCGCTGCCACCGAGTACCGCATCGAGCACGACACGATGGGAGAAGTGCGCGTCCCGATCGACGCGCTGTACGCCGCGCAGACCCAGCGCGCCGTCGAGAACTTCCCCATCTCCGGTGATCCCCTCGATCCCGCCCAGATCGTCGCCCTCGCGCGCATCAAGAAGGCCGCGGCTCTCGCCAACAAGGCGCTGGGCACTCTCGATGGCCGGATCGCCGATGCGATCGCCCGCGCGGCCGACCAGATCATCGACGGCGGACACGGCGATCAGTTCCCGATCGACGTGTATCAGACCGGCAGCGGCACGTCCTCGAACATGAACATGAACGAGGTGCTCGCGACCCTGGCCACGCGCGACCTCGGCGAGCCGGTTCATCCGAACGATCATGTGAACGCCTCGCAGTCCTCCAACGACGTGTTCCCCACGTCGGTGCACATCGCGGTCACGCAGGCCCTCATCGACGACCTCATCCCCGCGCTCGATCACCTCGCCGTGGCTCTCGAGACCAAGGCAGATCTCTGGAAGACGGTCGTGAAGTCGGGCCGCACGCACCTGATGGATGCCACGCCCGTGACCCTGGGCCAGGAGTTCGGCGGCTACGCCCGTCAGATGCGCCTCGGCATCGAGCGCGTCCAGGCGGTGATCCCCCACGTCGCGGAAGTTCCGCTCGGCGGCACCGCCGTCGGCACCGGCATCAACACGCCGCTCGGTTTCCCGCAGAAGGTCATCGCGCTGATCGTCTCGGAAACCGAGTTGCCCGTGACGGAAGCCAAGGACCACTTCGAGGCACAGGCCAACCGCGACGCGCTCGTGGAAGCATCCGGAGCACTTCGCACGATCGCCGTCTCGCTGACCAAGATCAACAACGACATCCGCTGGATGGGATCCGGGCCCAACACCGGTCTCGGCGAGCTGCACATTCCCGACCTGCAGCCCGGGTCGTCGATCATGCCCGGCAAGGTGAACCCGGTCGTCCCCGAAGCGACGCTCATGGTCTGCGCGCGCGTGATCGGCAACGACGCGACGATCGCCTGGTCGGGAGCGTCGGGCCTGTTCGAACTCAACGTCGCGATCCCCGTCATGGGAACGGCGCTGCTGGAGTCGATTCGCCTGCTCTCCAACTCGATGCGCGTTCTCGCCGACAAGACCATCGATGGCCTGGAAGCGAACGTCGAACGCGCGGCAGCGTACGCCGGTATGTCGCCGTCGATCGTGACCCCGCTCAACAAGCTGATCGGGTACGAGGCGGCCGCGAAGATCGCGAAGCACTCGGTCGCTCAGGGCATCACCGTCCGCGAGGCCGTCATCGATCTCGGCTACGTCGCGCGCGGCGAGCTGACCGAAGAGCAGCTCGACGAAAAACTCGATCTGCTCTCCATGACCCACTCTGGGTGATAATCAGAGCGTGAACCGGATGCCGGGTACGCCATCGCGGCGTGCACGCACGCTGGGATTGGTCCTGGCGGTCGTTGCCGCGGGCTTCGCGCTGACGGCGCTGGCCGTGGGGCTCGTGTGCGCGCTCACCGGCATCGCCGTGCCCTGGATGGCCGGGCTGGTCTATGCCGTGTTGGCCCTCTTGACCCTCGCGGTGACGGCGATCGTGGGATGGATCTTGCTGGAAGAACCACCCGTCGTGCGCGGCGGGGACCCCGCAGAAGGATCCTTCGATGCGCAGCGTCGGCTGCTGGATGACGTCCGACACGAGCTGAAGACTCCCATCACGATCGTGCGCGGCCACCTGGAGGTCATGGATACGTCCGATGTTGAGGACGTCACCGCGATCCGGGATCTCGGGATCGCCGAGCTCGACCGCATGACCCGACTGATCGGCGATATCGACCTGCTTGCCGCCGTCGAAACCGACCAGGTCACGATGAGCGACGTCGACCTCACCGTCCTCACCCAGCGCATCTCGGAACTGGTCTCCGTGATCCCGGGACACCAGTGGAGCACTGAGCAGCAGGCGACGGGCGTCATTCGCGGCGATCGGGATCGACTTCTGCAGGCCTGGCTGCAGCTCGCCGACAACGCCGCCAAGTACACGCCGCCCGGGAGCCCGATCGAGCTGGGCAGCGCGATGCACGCCTCCGGCGCACAGCTGTGGGTGCGCGATCATGGCCCGGGGATCCCGCATGCCGTGCGGCACCGCATCTTCCGCCGCTTCGACCGCGGCTCGGGAAAGCGCGTCGTGGGTGGATCGGGGCTGGGCCTCGCGATCGTCGACGCCATCGCGAAGACGCACGGTGGTCATTGCTCTGTCGCGGACACACCGGGCGGCGGAGCCACCTTCACGATCGACATCCCGATCGGCACCCGCGCAAGCCTTCCGACGCCTGTCCGCGCCGGCGATGTCGTACTCCAGCGAGAGGCCTCCGGATGACCCGCATCCTCGTCGTCGATGACGAACCCCACATCGTCTCTCTCGTCTCCCGGAGCCTCAACGCCGAGGGCTTCGACACGGTCTCTGCCGATGACGGCGCGGAGGCGCTCGAGCGCGCGCAGGTCGGGGACATCGACCTGATCGTGCTCGATGTCGGGCTGCCGACGATGGACGGCTTCGAGGTCCTGCGCCTCCTGCGCGCGGCCGGTGAGCGGATGCCGGTCATCATGCTGACCGCCCGGAGCTCCGCCTACGATGCTGTCGAGGGTCTCGATGCCGGGGCGAGCGACTATGTCCCGAAGCCGTTTTCCGTGGCCGAACTCCTGGCCCGCGTGCGCTCACGGCTGCGGGAATACACCGGCGCGGCGACGATGACCCTCACCCATGACGATGTGACGCTGGACATCCTCGGCCGGCGGATGACCGTCGCGGGGCGCGAGATCGACCTGTCGGCACGCGAGTTCGCTCTCGCCGAGCAGTTCCTTCGCCATCCCGGAGACGTACTGACGCGTGAAGTGCTGCTGAGTAGCGTGTGGGGCATGGACTTCGATCCCGGGTCAAACGTCGTCGACGTCTACGTGCGCTACCTGCGCGCCAAACTCGGGGCCGACCACATCGTCACCGTCCGCGGCGAGGGCTACCGCTGGGAGTGAGCCGCCGGCGGCGTTCGTCGTCGCCGTTCGCTGACCGCGGGCCGCTGACCGGTGACGAACTCCGCAGAATGTCGCCGACTCCGCACCGATCCCCCGCATCCGGTGCGGAGAACGCGACAATCTGCGGACATCGTGCGGCACGCCGAACGGCGAAGGCCCCCGGCGTTCGCCGAGGGCCCCGCCACACCACGCGTCAGCTCAGCTCGCCCTGCTCCAGCAGGTCGGTGACGAGGGCCGCGATGGCCGACCGCTCGGACCGCATCAGCGTCACGTGGCCGAACAGCGAGTGTCCCTTGAGGGTCTCGATGACCGAGGCGACGCCGTCGTGACGGCCGACGCGCAGGTTGTCGCGCTGCCCGACGTCATGAGTGAGCACGACGCGTGAGTTCTGCCCCATCCGGCTCAGCACGGTCAGCAGCACGTTGCGCTCGAGTGACTGCGCTTCGTCGACGATCACGAACGCGTCGTGCAGCGAGCGGCCTCGGATGTGCGTGAGCGGCATGACCTCCAGCAGCCCCCGAGCGACGACCTCTTCCAGCACGTTGCCCGTGACGACCGAGCCGAGCGTGTCGAAGACGGCCTGACCCCACGGGCCCATCTTCTCGTTCTGGTCGCCCGGCAGGTAGCCGAGCTCCTGGCCACCGACGGCGAACAGCGGGCGGAAGACGATGATCTTCTTCTGCTGCTGCCGCTCGAGCACGGCTTCCAGACCCGCGCACAGGGCGAGGGCCGATTTGCCGGTGCCCGCACGGCCGCCGAGGGAGACGATGCCCACCTCGGGGTCGAGCAGCAGATCGATCGCGATGCGCTGTTCGGCAGAACGACCGTGGAGACCGAAGACGTCACGGTCGCCGCGGACGAGCTTGTACTCACCATCGCCCGTAACGCGCCCCAGTGCGGAACCGCGTTCGGAGTGGATCACGAGTCCGGTGTTGACCGGAAGACCGAGGACGTCATCGCTCGCGGCGACTTCACTCTCGTACAGGTCACTGATGTCGTCACCCGAGACGTCGAGGTCGGCGATGCCGGTCCAGCCCGAGTCGACCGCCTGCTCGGCGAGATACTCCTCTGCGGGAATGCCGAGGGATGCCGCCTTGACGCGCATCGGGAGATCTTTGGAGACGACGATCACCTCCTGGCCTTCCTGAGCCAAGTGCATCGCGACAGACAGGATGCGCGTGTCGTTGTCGCCGAGTCGCATTCCGGCCGGCAGCACCGATGGATCGGTGTTCGTCAGTTCGACGCGGAGCGTGCCGCCCTCACCGACCGAGACCGGGAAATCGAGGCGCCCGTGTTCGACACGCAGCTCGTCGAGGTGGCGCAGCGCCTGGCGGGCGAAGTAGCCGAGCTCCGGGTCGTGCCGCTTGCCCTCGAGTTCGGTGATCACCACCACCGGGACGACGACGGAGTGTTCGGCGAAGCGGAAGAAAGCCCGCGGATCGCTCAACAGGACCGAGGTATCCAGCACGTATGTGCGGAGATCCTGGTCGGCGATGTTCTCCTCGCCGTATCCGGTCCGGTTCTGCTGCTGTGGTGCTCTGGTGGTCACAACCCGCTCCCGCCCCGGGTGAAAACCACCCGGCAGTTCGAGTCGGCCGTGGGCCACGAGTCAGTGGATGGCCGACTCGATCAGGCGCCTTGCCCGATGTGATGAACGTACGTCCGGTGGCCGAGTGGCGGCTACTCCGACACGCCGCGTCGAGATTGCCGGAATGTTAACTCTCGGGAGTGTGGGTGTCCTCGACGGTCGCGATGACGATGTCCTCGTCGGTCGCGTCGCCGTCCTCCGTGTCAAGGTCCTCGATGTACTCGTCATCGTGGAGGAGGAACTCTCCCGAGATCTCCGGTGGCGCCTCGATCAGCACGATCTCGGGAAGGATGAGATCGGCCGACAGCTCGTCGCGGTCGACGTCGACGACGCTGCTCACACGCCGAGCGGCGGCGTCGGCCAACGCGTCGCCAAGCAGCGTGAGTGTGTCGACCCCCGTCCCCACATGTGGCGACACGCGGATCGTCGCCCCGCGCGCGGTGACCGTGACGCCGTGATTGGCGAGCGCCGCCGCGAGGGCCGCGGCATCCTGGGGCACCGGCACGAGGGTCACGATGCCGGCGTGCGCAGCGCGCGGGGTGAGGACCGGGGCCTCGTACCGGTCGGCGAGATTCATCACGTCCTGCGCGCGTGCACGCAGCTCGGCAGCGACCGCGGCGACGCCGACCTCTTCGAGTTCGCGCAGCGACGTCGCGAGTCGCGACGCGGCAAGGGGGTCGGCCGGGGCGACCGAGTACGCAGCGGCGGTCGGCAGCGTGGCCGGGATGCCGAGCGTGCTCGGGTCACCCACCATGCCGGAGATGCCGGACAGCACGGGGACGATGCGCTCCTGCGCGCGTGCGGAGAAGCGTGCGAATCCCGTGCCGCGCCCGGCGCGCAGCCACTTGTAGCCGTTGCCAGCGACGACGTCGGCCAGATTCCACTCCACATCGACGACGCCGAACGCCTGCATGGCATCCACGATCAGCAGTCGGTCGCCGATGGCCTCGCGGAGCCCGGCGAGGTCGACAAGGGCGCCGGTGCGGAAATCGACGGCGCTGACCGCGACGGCGCTCACGTCATCGGTGAGAGCCGCTACGACGGAATCGATCGTCACGATGCCGTCGGGCGGATCGATTTCGCGCACCGTGAGGCGCCCTCGGGCGGCGGCCGCCCGATGCGCGCTCACGCGGATCGCGGGAAAGTCTTGACTCGGCACCACAACGGTGCCCTCCAGGCCGAACATCGCGTGGGTGAGACCCTGCGTCGTCGAGGGCTGGAGAACGACGTCATCGATCGGGGCGCCCAGGAGCCGTGCGACGCGCTCGCGCGCTTCGAGGATGCGTTCGCCGACGAGGTCGATGCCGGAGCGACGGCCTGAACCGAGAAGTTCGGCGTCGGCGTGCATCTCGGCGCGCACCGCCGGCGAGAGCGGTCCGAACGCCGCCCAGTCAAGATACCCCGGTGCGGCATCGAAGGAGTCGACGAACGGTTCGAGGTGGATCACGAACGCCATTCTGTCACGGGCGCGGCCTGCGCCCTCAGCTGCCGTAGCGGCGATCGCGCGTCGCGTAGTCGCGGATCGCGCGCAGGAAGTCGACTTCGCGCAGATCGGGTCCGAGCGCCTCGACGAAGTAGAACTCCGAATGCGCGGACTGCCACAACAGGAAGTCGCTCAGCCGCTGCTCTCCGGAGGTTCGGATGACGAGGTCCGGATCCGCCTGTCCCCCGGTGTAGAGGTGCTCACCGATCTGCTCGGGGGTGAGACTCGCTGCGAGTTCCTCGAGTGAGCCGCCTTGCCCTTGGTGTTTCGCGATGATGCTGCGCACGGCATCCACGATCTCGCCGCGCCCGCCGTAGCCGACCGCGAGATTGACATGCAGACCGGTGTTGCCGGCGGTGCGTTCCTCTGCCGTGCGCAGCACGCGTGCCAGGTCGGGCGGGAGGATCTCGGCGCGGCCGACGTGCTGAACCCGCCAGCCCGGCTCGTGCGAGAGTTCTTCCGCGAGCTCCGCGATGATCTCGATGAGGTCGGCGAGTTCTTGCGAATCGCGCTTGGTCAGATTGTCTGTCGACAGCAAGTAGAGGGACACGACCTGGATGCCGAGGTCATCGCACCAGCGCAAGAATTCGTGCATCTTCGCGGCCCCGGCCCGGTGCCCGTCCGCGACCGAACGGTAGCCGGACTGTCGTGCCCAGCGCCGGTTGCCGTCGATCATCATGGCGACGTGGTGCGGGACGGTCTCCGGTGTGAGCTGGCGGCGAAGCCGCGAGCTGTAGAGACGATAGAGGAACCCTTTCCCCTCGTCCGCGCCGGTCGGTGTCACCCCCCTACGCTATCGCGGGGAGCGAGTGAGGGTATGAGTGTCGCGGCATGCGTCCGGGCGTAGGCTCGGGTCGTGACCCGACCCGCATCCGACCACGGCGCTGAGATGGACAACGAGAGCGGCGAAGATGCGGGCGCGGAGATGCCCCAACTCCCCCTCCTCGAAGCCGCCACCGCCGACGAGCAACTCGACCTGAAGCCCACGTGGCGCGGGTGGATCCATGCCGCGACATTCCCCGTCGCGATCGTCGCCGGAATCGTCCTGATCGTCCTCGCCGAGGGGGCGCCGGCGAAGTGGGCCTCGGCCGTGTTCATGGCCTCCTCCCTCCTTCTCTTCGGCAATTCGGCGCTGTACCACCGCTTCGATTGGGGCCCGAAGACGAAGGCTGTTCTCAAGCGCATCGACCACGCCAACATCCTGCTGCTGATCGCCGGCACGTACACGCCGATCGCCGTGCTCGCGCTCCCGCCGGAAAAGGGCATGCTGCTGCTGATCCTCGTGTGGACGGGCGCGCTCCTCGGCATCCTGTTCCGCGTGTTCTGGATCGGAGCGCCCCGCTGGCTGTACGTCGCGCTCTACCTCGCGCTCGGCTGGGCCGCTGTCATGTACATGGGCGATCTCTTCCGGGCGAACGTCGTGATGATGTTCCTCGTCATCATCGGCGGTCTGCTCTACACCGGCGGCGCGATCGTCTACGGGATGAAGCGGCCGAACCCCTGGCCCGGACACTTCGGGTTCCACGAGATCTTCCACGTCTGCACGGTGCTCGCATTCCTCTGCCACTGGACGGCGTGCCTGCTGATCGCGCTGAAGCCGCTGTCTCCCTCGCTCGGCCTCCCCGGCTGAGCCCGGCCTCGACCCGGCTGAGCCGCGGACGTCAGCGGCGCGGGTCGATGTCCTCGTCGTCGACGTCGGTGGCGCGCTCGGCGGCCTCGGCCTGCGCCTGCGCCTCCTCCTCGGCATCGAGTTCGGCGGCGATGTCGGCGCGGTAGCCGGCACGACGGATGCGGCGGAGCATGTCGATCAACAGGAACACGACGGCGATCGCGAGGAGTGCGATCGCGGCGAAGCCGAAGAAGCCGGGCGTGACCGTATCCGGGTCGACCGACACAGTCGGTGTCGGCGTCGCGAAGTCCGTCCGCGCGATCAGCGGGGCGAGCAGTGTGTGCGTCAGAGCGTGCATCAGTCCTTCAGTTCCGCGCGGAGCGCTTAGCCTGGAAGTCCAGCCTAGAACGGGAACGCCATGACATCCGCCGCGACGCAGGACCTCCTCGACGATCGTTACGGCCGCCGCCGCGGCCCGCGCGGCCGCATCGGGTGGATCGTGGTGGGTGTCATCGTCGCGGCCGTTGTCGGCTACCTGTCCTGGACGACCGTCGCTTCAGCCGTAGACACCGTCGACGTCGACGGCACGGGTTTCGTGTGGCACGACGCGCACTCCGTCTCGGTCCAGTTCCAGATCACCGTCCGCCCCGGTGTTCCCGTGACCTGTGCCCTGGAAGCGCAAGACACCGAGCACGGCGTCGTGGGCTGGCGGGTCGTGGAATACCCGGCATCCGAGGAGCACAGCCGCGCGTTCACCGAGACGATACCGACGACGGCCGAAGCGACGACCGGTTTTGCCTCGTCCTGTTGGATCCCTTAGGCTGGTCCGATCTTCTCGCCCTGGCTGTTGCCGGGGCGTTTGGCTTATCAGTCCCGCCCGTTCCCCGATCAAAGGAGACGACGTGTCCAGCGACAGCGCCGAGACCTTCCTCACCCAGGACGCCTACGACCGCCTGGCCGCCGAGTACGAGCGCCTGTCGACGACGGGCCGCGAAGAGATCGCCAAGCGCATCGAGATCGCGCGCGAAGAGGGCGATCTGAAGGAGAACGGCGGCTACCACGCCGCGAAAGACGAGCAGGGCAAGCAGGAAGCCCGCATCCGCACCCTCGCCCAGCTCCTCAAGGAGTCCGTCGTCGGTGAAGCTCCCGAGGCCGATGGCATCGTGCGGTCCGGCACCGTCGTCACGGCGGTCGTCGCGGGCGGCGAAGAGGTCTTCCTGCTCGGCAGTCGCGAGATCGCCGCCGGGTCAGAGCTCGATGTCTACAGCGAGGCTTCTCCCCTGGGCGCAGCCATCCTCGGTCTTGCCGAGGGCGCCACGACGACGTACACGGCGCCGAACGGCCGCGAGATCTCGGTCGAGATCGTCTCGGTCGCCACCTACACGGGCCAGTAAGCGCTCAGTCCAGCGCGATGCGGGGTGAGAATCCGGCATCCTCGAGCACCGAGATGACATGCGCGCGGTGCTCTGTGCCGCGTGTCTCGACGCTCAGCTGGAGGATCACTTCGCTGATCTGCAGGCCCTGGCCGTGACGTGTGTGCAACACCTCGATGACGTTCGCGCCCGCGATCGACAGCAGCTCCGACACGCGAGCGAGCTGGCCGGGCCGGTCAGGCAACGGGATCTGCAGCGTCATGTAGCGACCGGATGCCGCGAGTCCGTGCGAGACGACGCGCTGCAGCAGAAGTGGATCGATGTTGCCACCGGAGAGGATCACGGCCGTCGGTCCCGTAGCCGTCACCTTGCCGGCCAGGATCGCCGCCACGCCGACGGCACCGGCCGGTTCGACGACCTGTTTGGCGCGCTCGAGAAGTACGAGGAGAGCTCGGGCGATGTCATCGTCGCTGACGGTGACGACCTCATCGACGAGTTCCCGGATGACGGCGAACGGGATGTCGCCGGGGCGTGCCACGGCGATCCCATCGGCGATCGTCGGTGTCGTCGCGATTTCGAGTGGCTCACCGGCGGAGAGTGAGGACGGGTAGGCGGCGGAGTTCTCCGCCTGCACCCCGATGATCCGCACGGTGCGGCCGTCGAGCGCGGCTCGCGCACGCACGGCTGCCGCGACGCCGGCGATGAGTCCGCCCCCGCCGATCCCGACGATGACGGTGTCGACCTCGGGGAGACCGTCGTAGACCTCGAGGCCGAGCGTGCCCTGCCCGACGATCACGTCACGGTGATCGAACGGGTGGATGAGGACGGCACCGGTGCGCTCGGCGAACTCGGCGGCCAGACGGAGGGGTGTTTCGACCGTCGCACCCTCGAGGACGACCTCGGCGCCGTACCCCCGTGTCGCGAGGAGCTTGGGGACAGGTACGCCGAGTGGCATGAAGATCGTCGCGGCGATACCGAGCTTCTGCGCCGCGAGTGCCACGCCCTGCGCATGGTTGCCGGCGGATGCCGCGACCACGCCGCGGGCGCGTTCTTCCGCTGTCAGGCGAGAGAGGCGATACGTCGCCCCACGGATCTTGAACGACCCGGTGCGCTGCAGGTTCTCGAGCTTGAGGTACACCGGCTGCCCGAGGAGGTCCGAGAGATGCTCGGAGACATCGAAGGGCGTGCGGACGATGACGCCGTCAAGTACCGCGGCGGCGTCTTCGAACTCCGCCAGAGTGGGGATGGTCACGCGGGGTTCCTCCTCGAGCGCGGAACGGTGCTCCAGATGAGATTGTCGGGATCGAATCTGCCCTCACCGCCGCCGTGGCGACCGGACAGGTAGACGGCGACGACGTTGACGAAAGCGGCGAGTGGGACAGCGAAGAGCGCGCCGGGGATCCCGGCGATCATCGCGCCTCCCGCGACCACCAGAACGACGGCGAGGGGGTGAACTTTCACGGCCGACCCCATGAGGAGCGGCTGCAGGATGTGGCCTTCGATCTGCTGTACCGCGAGGACGACGACCAGCATCCACAGGGCGATCCACGGTCCGTTGTAGACGAGGGCGAGGAAGACCGCGAGAGCGCCCGTCACGACGGCGCCCACGAATGGCACGAACGCGCCGAGGAACACCAGCACGCCGATCGGAATGGCCAGTGGCACTCCCAGAAGGAAAGCGCCGAGCGCGATGCCGGTCGCATCGATCGTGGCGACGAGAAGCTGGGTCCGCGCGTAGGTGACGACGGTCTTCCACCCGGCATTTCCCGCACCGTCGACGTCATCGCGAGCGGCCCGAGGGAAGAGGCGCACGACCCACCGCCAAATGCCGGCGCCGTCAGCGAGGATGCACAGCAGGATGAAGACCGTCAGGAGGAGGCCGGTCAGCACGTGGCCGACCGTGGATCCGACCACCAGGGCGCCCGACCAGAGCAGGCTGGCCTGCTGCTGCGCGAAGTCCCAGATCTGCGTGAGGAGGTCGTCGATCTGCGTCGCGGTGAGGTGGAGCGGTCCGTCGATCAGGTATTGGCGGAACTGTTCGATCGCTTCGCCTGTGCGTGCTTGGACGCTGGCCCACTGTCGCGTGATCTGCCATATCGCCAGCCACAGGAGGCCCCCGATGACGCCGACGGCACCGAGGACGGCGATCACGATCGCCAACCACTTCGGCACGCGGTGCGCCAGCATCCACGTGAAGGCCGGCCAGAGGAGCGCCGTGACGAGGATCGCGATCAGGAGTGGGATCACCAGGAGCTTGAGCTGGATGACCAGCCAGACCATGATCCCGATGGCCACCGCGATGACGACGAACCGCCATGCGTACGCGGTGGTCACTCGCAAACCGCGCGGTAAGGCGGACCCGATCTCGGTGGAGACCGACTTGTTGCGGATCGCGTCGAGCAGGGAGCCGCGGGGTTTGTCGTCGGAGCCGCTCATCCCCCGAGTCTAGGCGCGGTGCGCGGTCGACAAGCGCCGGTCAGAACTGGATGCGGGGCGGTTCGGCGATCGCGGCGCCGTCCGTGACCTCGAAGAACTCCCGCTCGGCGAAACCGAGGTTGCGGGCGAAGAGGTTGTTCGGGAACACCTTGACCTTGGTGTTCAGCTCCCGCACTCCCCCGTTGTAGAACCGGCGGGATGCCTGGATCTTGTCTTCGGTGTCGACGACCGACTGCTGGAGTTGCAGGAAGTTCTGGCTCGCCTGCAGCTGCGGATACGCCTCGGCGACCGCGAAGAGCGATTTCAGCGCGTGCTGCATGTGACCTTCGGCGACACCGGCATCGGCCGGTGAGGACACCGACAGCGTCTCGGCGCGTGCCCGGGTGACGTTCTCGAACACGGCTTTCTCGTGCGCGGCGTAGCCCTTGACCGCCTCGATGAGGTTCGGCAAGAGATCGGCTCGACGCTTGAGCTGGACGGTGATGTCACTCCACGCCTCGTCGACGCGCACATTCAACCCGACGAGCGAGTTGTAGGTGGCCCAGAGGTAGATGCCGACGAGGACGATCAGTCCGACGACGATCAGGACCGGAATCAGCCATTCCATAGCGCTCCCATCGATTGTGTGCTCATCCTATCCGCGCGATCCCGCGCCCCGCGTGCCCGTGGGAGCACTCCCAGGCCTTACTCACCCAGGACGCGGTCCAGGTACGGGTTGCGGAAGACCCGGTTCGGATCCAGCCGATCGCGGAGCGCGACGAAGTCATCGAACCGGGAATAGCGCGGCCGCAGGGTCGCGGCATCGAGCGTGTGCATCTTGCCCCAGTGCGGCCTGCCGTCATGGGCCAGCATGATCTCTTCGATCGCGGTGAAGTACTCCGTCGGGTCGACCCGCCAGTAGCGATGAGCGGCAATATACCCACTCGCACGGCCGTGCGCCGTCGACATCCAGAGATCATCGGCCGCAGCGACCCGCACCTCGATCGGGAACTCGATCCGCCAGCCCCGTTCGGCGATCACCCGCTGCAGGGCGCGGAAGGCATCCGGCAACCGCTCCAGGGGAACGGCGTACTCCATCTCGCGGAAACGGACGCCACGCGCCGTCGCGAACACGCGGTGCGACGCGTCGGAGAACGTCCGGTCACCCCACACTTTCGCCGAAAGCCGGTTGATCGCCGGGACGAGCGCGGGAGCAGCACGGCCCGTCGAGCACGCCGCCTGATGCACCCCGTTGCCGACGAGGATGTCATCGATCCATTTGCCGAGCGTCGGCAGCGGCGCCACCGGGGCGTCGGCGGCTCCGCGGGTGTTGGTCTTGGTGAGGGCGACGTCGGTGTGCGGAAACCAATAGAACTCGAAATGGTCCTCGGCCTCGGCACGCCCGTGCAGATGGTCGACGACCGCGTCGAGCGGCTCGGGCCGTTCGACGGCGTGCAGCGTGAACGCCGGCACGCACTGCAGGGTGACGTCCACGAGGATGCCGAGCGCCCCGAGGCCGAGCGCGACGGCCGGCAGCAGTTCCGGTGAGTGCTCCCCGTCGACCGTCAGCAGCTCACCGTCGGCGGTGACGAGGGTGGCGCCCACGACCTGTGTGGCGATGCCTCCGTACTGCGTTCCGGTGCCGTGGGTGCCGGTGGAGATCGCCCCGGAGATCGATTGACGGTCGATGTCGCCGAGGTTCGCCATCGCCAGGCCGTACGGCGCCAGCAACGCCGGGAGGCGATGCAGCCGCGTGCCCGCCAGCATCCGCACGCGCGAGCGTTCGCGATCGACCGTGATGATGCCCTGCAGTTCGGTGAGCTCGAGCAGGGTGCCGGGCGCGACCGCGATTCCGGTGAAGCTGTGGCCCGCCCCGACCGCCTTGATCTGGCGGCCGCGTGCGGCCGCTGAGCGCACCGATCGGCGAACGGCTTCGACCGTGGAAGGGTATTCGACCGTCTGGGGCCGGATCTTCTCCGTGCGCCCCCAGTTCTGCCACGTGCCACCGGGCCGGGTCACAGGAAGCTCTTCCCTTCGCCACGGTAGGTCACCGCGTCGCCCACGAGGCTCGCGCCGGACGTCACGTGGTATCGATCGACGCGTTCGGCCAGTTCCCCGCTCTTGGCGTGGCGGAACCACACGCGATCACCCACCTTCAGCCGTCGCGCGGCGTCGCCGTGCAGCGGGGTCTGGACTTCGCCGGCGCCCTCTCGACCGAGCATTTTCAGGCCCGGGGGCCACACCGGCAGCGGCTGGCGCGAAGCGACCGGCGGACCGGAGGCGATCCATCCACCGCCGAGGACCGTGACGATGTCGGGCGTGGGTTTGCGGACGACCTCGAGAGCGAAGGCTGCCGCGGGTGCCGGCGAGAACGCGCGGTAGCCGTCGAAGAGATGTCCGGCCAGCAGCCCCGAACCCGCCGTCGTCTCGGTGACGGCGAGGTCGGATGCCGTGGTCTCGAGCGACCCGGTTCCGCCGCCGTTGACGAACTCGAGGGGGGCGATCTCGCGGAGCGCCGCGACGATCGCCCCACGGCGCTCGCTGAGTTCGTGCACCGAGTGCCGCTGCATCCAGCGGATCACGGTGTCGCCCGCGCCCGTGTCGTCGGGCTGGCCGGCGACCTGTGCCTCGTACATCATGAGTCCGACGAGGCGGAATCCCGCGCGCGCAGTGATGGCTCGCGCGAGTCGAGCAACCTCGGTGGCATCGTGCACGGGTGAACGTCGCACGCCGATGTGTCCGAGGACCGGTGCGCGCCAGGAGGCATCGGCGTCGATTGCGAGCCGGATCACGGGGCGGCCGGCCGGCGGGATGACGGCATCCACCACATCGAGCTGGGCGATGTCGTCGACCATGAGTGTGATGCGTGCAGCCGCGTCCTCATTGGCGGCGAGCGCCGCGATCGCCGCCCGGTCGACGCTCGGGTAGCCGAGGACGACGTCGTCGTGGGTCTCGGCGAGCCACAGCGCTTCGGGCAGGGTGAACGCGAGGATCCCCTGGTACCCGGCGAGGGCGAGCGTGGCATCGAGCACGTCGGGCACCCGGATCGACTTGCTCGCCACCCGAATCGGCACGCCGGAGGAGCGGACGACCAGATCGAGCGCGTTGAAGCGCAGGGCGTCGATGTCGATCGTGGCGATCGGCCCGGACAGCCCGGCGATCGCCTCGGTGCGCGCGTGCCAGTAGTCGGACGGACGGGCCCACGGTTCCGCCGGGCTGACGGCAGCCGCGGCGAGAAGATCAAGGCTCATGGGTGGGCTCCTTCGGGCGGGTGGCACCAGCCTAGAGCGACACGCGGTCTCGCTCGCGATGAGACTCGGACTGGTCTTCCCCCTCCGCCAGCAGATGACCCGTCGGGTCATCGATCGGGGCGGAGGCCGTCGACTCGCTGTCGGGCCAGCTTCTCTTCTCGTTCACGCACCACCACCGGACACGGCAACGTCGGGCCGGTCGCCGCTGCGGTCCAGAGCATCGCCATACTGGAAGCACTCACGGGTGAGCTGTTTCTTGTGCTCGGGGTCGCCCGCATCATCAATGTGCGCTGGAAATCCCGACCGGAGCCAGCACCGAGCAAGGGACAACCGGAATGAAGAAGTGGTCGGTCGTGGTCATTTTGGCGGCTGCGCAGTTCGTGATGGTGCTCGACGGCACCGTGATGAACGTGTCGATCTCGACTGTCGTCGCGGACCTCGACACGAGCGTCGCCGCATTGCAGGCGGCAATCACGTTCTACACGCTGACCATGGCCGCGGTGATGCTGCTCGGGGCAAAGCTCGGCGACATCTGGGGGCGTCGCCGGGCGTTCGTCGTCGGGTCGTGCGTCTACGCGGTGGGGTCGCTCCTGACCGCACTCAGTCCCAATGTCGTCATGCTGTTCCTCGGCTGGTCGGTCATCGAAGCTCTCGGCGCCGTCCTCGTAATTCCCGCCATCGCCGCACTCATCGCCGACAACTATCGGGGACCCGATCGCATCACGGCGTACGCGATCATCGGCGCCGTCTCGGGGGCCGCGGTCGCCGCCGGGCCCCTGATCGGCGGGTACATCACGACCTACTTCAGTTGGCGGTATGTCTTCGTGGCGGAGGTGGTCATCATGGCCGTCGTCGTGTTGTTCTCCCGCCGTGTGACCGACACGACACCGCGTCAGAGCATGCGCATCGATGTGCTGAGCGTCATGCTGTCTGCTACGGGCCTCATCTGCGTCGTCTACGGGATGCTGCAGAGCAAGACGTGGGGATGGATCCTGCCACTTGCCTCGCCGCAGATCAACGGCGTCGAGATCGCGCCGCTCGGCATCTCGATGACAGCGTGGTTGATCGTCGTGGGCGGCGTGCTGATCTCCCTCTTCGCGCGACGTCAACGCCACCTGGTCGCCGTCGGCCGACCGCCGCTCGTGCACATCGAGTTGCTCTCGATCGCGCAGTTGCGCAGCGGGCTGTCGGTGCTCGGAGCGCAATACGCCGTCACCGCGGGACTCTTTTTCATGGTCCCCGTCTATCTGCAGATGACGCTGGGGCTGGATGCCCTCGACACCGGCTTCAAGATCTTCCCCCTCTCCATCTCGCTCATCCTCTTCTCGATCGTCGGCACGCGGCTCTCGAGCATCTGGTCGCCGCGCCGGATCGTGCAGATCGGGCAGCTCGTCCTCGTGCTCAGCTCGATCCTGCTGCTGAGCGCCGCGACCGTCGACCTCCGTAGTGCGATCTTCGCTGCGGGCATGTTCCTGGCCGGAGCCGCGCTGGGGCTCCTCGCTTCGCAGCTGGGGAACGTGAACATGTCGGCCGTCAGCGAGAAGGAGACGAGCGAGGTCGGCGGCCTGCAGGGCGTGTTCCAGAATCTGGGCTCGTCCCTCGGCACGGCGTTGATCGGTTCCATCCTGATCGGCGCGTTGAGCACGTCCTTCGCCGGCGGGGTCGCGCAAAGCGATCTCCCGTCCGAGGTGCGCACGCAGATCGCAACGGCCACCCAGGGCGGTGTCCAAATCGTGCCCGCAGCGACAGTGGAAGCTCTCGGCACCCAGGCCGGCCTCAGCGAGGCGGAGGCAACGCAGCTGGAGAGGATCTACCGCGACTCGCAGATCTCGGCCCTGCGTACCGCATTCTTCGGCCTGATCGCGATCTCACTGCTGGCCCTCCCGCTGTCGAGGAACATCCCCTCCACAGTTCCGGCAGGCGCTCTGCCGCGGCGCGTGCGGTCGCGACGACAGCCATCGCCCTGATCGATCGTTCCCGGGGTCACGTGCGCGAGCGCGGGACGTACGAGGTCACAACGAGACCGGAGCGCAAGTCCTTCCGACCCGTCGCGACGAGGTCGATCGGCGTCGTGAGCCCGTCGAAGAGACGCGGGCCGTGCCCGGCAATGCGCGGATGCACGACGAACTCGTACTCGTCGATGAGGTCGAGAGCCGCCAACGCCGTCGGAAGGGTCACGCCGCCGACGTAGACATCACGATGCGCCTTCAGGTCTCGAACGGCATCGGCGAGGTCACCGCTCACGAGTTCCGCGTTCCAGTCGACGCTCCGGAGCGTCGATGACACGACGTACTTCTTCGCCGCATCGATCGTCCGGCCGAACGGCTTCGCCCACTCGGGCATGGTGTCGGACGCCGGCGGTCGCCAGGCATCCTCCATCATCTGATACGTCACCCGGCCGAGGAGCAAAGCATCCGCCCGCGCGACGGTCTGCTCGGCGTGTGCATGCGATTCCGCGTCGACATACCCTTCCCGGTGGTCGACGCATCCGTCGATCGTGACGTTGATCGAGTAGCGCAGCGTGCCCATACGGTCACGGTAGTCCTGCCGGGTGCCGGCGGCCAGGTCACGGGGAATTCCGACGGCGGCGCGCGACGCGCCGTCACGGGGCGATGATCTTGGGAACCCACCCCGCAATTTCGCCCCCTCGAACAGCGGTTGGAGATAATCCGGGCGAGTGTCGGAGGTATGTTCCCCTCTTTCGGTATGGAAGAGAACCTGCTCGCCCGGCATCGCGGAAGCGCTCGACGCGCTGACCGCGGTCGGGGGTGGGCATGCTCCCGGAGCGTTGAGCGCGGGCGAGTTGGTCGCGGTGAACCAGGCGTTCGGGGCGCTCCGGCGGCGTGTCGAGGCCGCGTTCGCTCCCGTCGCGGCGGAGATCGCCCGGCAGTCGCGGGTCGAACTCGGCAAAGACTCCCTCGCGAAGAAGCAAGGGTTCCGCTCCGCGCCCCGCATCGCGCTCACGGGTGAGGAATTGTCAGCGAAGCACCCGCACGTTGGGGCCGGTGTGCACGCGGGTGCACTGAGCGTGGCGACGGCGTCGGCGATCGTGTCGATGCTCGACCGCATCGACGTACGAGTGGATGCCGGGCGTCTCGACGCGGCGGAGCGGGAACTCGTAGGGATGGCGCCGGGGTTGCGCGCAGACGAGCTCGCCCGGCTCCTGGCCCGCGCGGAAGCGACGCTCGACCCCGACGGGCTTGAACTCCGACACGAGCAGGCTCGCGCGGAACGGTCCCTGGAGATCCGCGAACACGATGGGCGGTTCCGCATCACCGGTGAACTCGACATCGAGACCGGCGCGCCGATCAAGACCGTGATCGACGCGATGGTCACCGCCACCCTCCGCGCGAATCACGACACCGACGACGCCACGCGAGATCAACGCACCCTCCGACAGATGCGCGCCGACGCGCTCGCCACCCTCTGCCGACACGCGATCGGCTGCGACCAGCTCCCCACCGGGCCGTCGACGACCGTCATCGTCCGGATCACCCTCGACGAGTTGCAGACCGGTGTCGGTGCGGCCACCATCGACGGCATCGACCAGCCCCTCCCCGCCGCCGCCCTCCGTCGCCTCGCGTGCGACCTGCAAGTCCTCCCGTGGGTGATGGGCAGCGACAGTGAGATTCTCGACTGGGGACGCGACAAGCGCGGATTCACCCGCGCACAGAAGCTCGCCCTCGCCCTCCGCGACGGCGGCTGCGCCTGCTGCGGCGCACCCGTCGCCTGGACCGAAGTCCACCACATCCAATGGTGGAGCAAGAACGGCCCTACCGACCTTTCCAACGGCATCCTGCTCTGCGCCGCATGCCACCACCGCATCCACGACGACGGCTGGGACATCCACATCGACGGAACCGGTCTGGACGCGAAAATCTGGTTCATCCCCCCACCCTGGATAGACCGAACCCAAACCCCACGCCCCGGCGGAAAACGCCGATACACGCTGAGTGCGTGACTCAGGCGCGCGGAACCAGTACCCCCGGTGGGACTCGAACCCACACTTGAGCGATTTTAAGTCGCCTGCCTCTGCCATTGGGCTACGGGGGCCCACTCTCAGGGTAGCCGGGCAGCCGAAGCCGGCCCAAAGACGAACCCTCACCCCACGCGTATACGGGGATGAGGGTTCGGCGTCAGAGCTGAGCGGCGTCAGCCGGCGGTGGGGGCCTTCGCCTTCGCGGCCGGCTTCTTGGCGGGAGCCTTGTCGGCCGCCGGAGCCTTCTCAGCGACGGGCGTCTCCGCGACAGGCGCGGCCTCGGCCGGCTTCTCGGTGGACGGCGTCGTGCCCGACTTCTCCGCAGCGACCGACTTCGGGTCGATTGCGGGGGCCGCGGGCTCGGCGGCGGGAGCAGCCGGACGCGGGCGTGCGGCGAACTCCTCGAAGACGTAGCGCGGGTTCTGCACGGTCTGCAGCGACACGTTGTCGCGCGTCAACCAGAAGTTGTGCCACCAGTCGCCGATGACGCGCCACTTGCGCTCCCACGACGGCATCGCCAGGCCGTGGTAGCCGCGGTGCGCGACCCAGGCGACGAAGCCCTTCAGCGCGATCTTGTTGGACTGGAAGACACCGTTGTAGAGACCGAGACCGGCAACGGCACCCAGGTTGTGGTGGATGTACTCGCGCGGAACCTCATCGCGGAGAACCGCGACCAGGTTCTTCGCGAGCAGCTTCGCCTGGCGCACGGCGTGCTGTGCGTTCGGCACGCAGTAGCCGCCGACGCCCTTGCCGGTGAGGTCGGGCACGGCCGAGACATCGCCGGCCGCCCAGGCGCCCTCGATGATCTCGTCCTCGCTGCCGACGCGCAGATCTGCGCGAGTGCGGATGCGGCCACGTTCTTCAACGGGCAGGTCGCTGCCACGGACGACGGTCGGGTTCGCCATGACACCGGCGGTCCAGATGATGAGGTCCGTGGGGATCGTCTCACCGGTGGACAACTCGACGTTCCCGTCGACCGCGCTCTGCAACTGTGTGTCAAGGTGCACGTTCGCGCCGCGCTGGGCGAGGCTCTTCAACACCCATTCGCTCGTCTTCAGCGACACCTCGGGCATGATGCGCCCCATCGCCTCAATCAGGTGGAAGTGAGTGTCTTCGAAGGTCAGCTGCGGGTAGTCCTTCAGCAGCGACGAAGCGAATGCGCGCGTCTCGGCGAACACTTCGATGCCCGCAAAGCCACCGCCGACGACGACGACGGTCAGCAGGCGGTCACGCTCGGGACCGGCGGGCAGGTTGGCCGCCCGGTCGAAGTTCGTGAGGATGCGGTCACGAATCGCCACCGCCTCTTCGATCGTCTTGAGACCGATCGCGTTGTCGGCGATACCGGGGATCGGGAAGGTGCGCGAGACGGCGCCCGCCGTGACGACGATCTGGTCGTACGACTCCTGCCACGGCTCGCCCTGGGCGGGCGTGATCGTTGCGGTGCGCGTCGCGTGGTCGATGCCCGTGACCTTCGCCGTGATGACCTTGGTCTTCTTCAGGTGACGACGCAGACCCACGATGACGTGGCGCGCTTCGATCTCACCGGCAGCGACCTCAGGAAGGAACGGCTGGTAGGTCATGTAGGGAAGCGGGTCGACGATCGTGACCTCGGCCTCGCCCTTGCGCAGGTGCTTCTCGAGCTTCCACGCCGTGTAGAAGCCGGCGTAACCGCCTCCGACGACGAGGATCTTGGGCACAGTGCGGGTGGCGGTGCTGTTCACAGGTGGAAGGACTCCTTGAATCAACGGCTCGGACTACGCGGAGCGCGCGCCGATCGAATGCGCCGGGCAGCAGCGGTGACACCGAGCGCCACCAGTATAGCGGCCAGGGTACCGGCCACGAGCGGCACGGTGCCGTACCGCAGGGTCTCGGCGCTCGGAAGCAGGGGGGTGACACGCGTGGGCGGGTCGGCTTCCGGCAGCTGCGGAATGTCGACGGCGACGGTGGTCTCGTTCGGCGCGGGCGACACTTCCGCGCGCCGGTACAGCCGAATCCACTCGGCCAGATCCCCCATCGGGTTGGCCGCAACGGACGGGAGGGATGCTGTGACCGCAGCCGCGGCATCCACCAGCCCGTAGCCGTACAGGGCGCGGGAGAGCGCGGTGGACAAACCTGCCCCGCCCGCCGCCGGGCGCGCCGTCCGGATGATGTGGTTGATGACGTTGGCGGCATCCATCTCGGGGTGCGCGGCACGCACGAGCGCGGCGATGCCCGCGACGAGGGGCGCGGCGCCGCTCGTGCCGTTCCACTCGACGATCGTGCCGTCGGCGGAGACACCGAGCAGCTTCTCGCTCGGTGCGGAGATGCCGATCGTGATCCCCTGCGTCGACGCTTCCTTGCTGGCAACGCCCGCCCGGTCGACCCCACCCACCGTCAAGACACCCGGGATCGTCGCGGGCGCACCGACCTGGTCTGTTCCCGTGCCCTTGTTGCCCGCTGCGACGACGATGACGACGTCGTTCTGGAACGCGTAGAGGAACGCGTCATCCCACGCGCGATCCCAGGTCAGGGTGTTCGTCGTGAACGACAGGTTGATGACATCGGCGCCGTTGTCGACGGCCCAGCGTATGGCGCTCGCGACCTGCTCGACGAACGGCACGCTCGACGCGGACCCGAACCCGACCGAGATCGCCAGCAACTCGGCTTCCGGGGCGACACCGATCATTCCGGTGTCGGGTCCGGTTCCGCGGGCGGCGGCGAGCGACGCGACCCAGCTTCCGTGACTCGAATCGACGGCGCCCACCGGGGTGCGACCGTCGCTCGCCCCCACTCCGGAGAAGTCGGCGCCCCCCGCGACGGCTCCGGAGAACTCGACCGGACCGCGCCCGATGCCGGTGTCGATGATAGCGATCCGCGTGCCCTTGCCCTTCGTCGTCTTCCACGCCTCACGGATGCCGTACTCGTCCAGCCAGTACTGAGCGCTGCGCACGGGATCGACGGCCATCGTCGGGGCCACCTGTTCGGGCAGCAACTCCCCCGGGTCGAGCTGCGGAGGGACGGCTGCGGCCCCGGTCGCGCAGACGACGACCAGGACGAACGCACCCCACGCCCGGACGACCCGGCCGATCATGCGGCTCCGGGCAGGGCAGCGGGGTTCACGCACGTGCAGCGCGTCGGCGACCAGTCGCCGCGCGCGAGCGCGAGGTCGCCGATCGGATTGACACCGGGTCCCGCCGCCAGGGCATGCCCGGCGAGAGCGTGCAGGCATTTGACGCGTGTGGGCATGCCACCCGCGGAGATCCCCTCGATCTCGGTCACGTCACCGTACACCGCGCGGTCACCGAGGTACGCCGCGTGAGCGGCACTGTACGCCGCAGCGACGTCCTCATCGTCTGCGAGGAGGTCGGAGAACTCCTTCATGACCTGATCGGCTTCGAGCGCCGACATCGCGGCCGTCGCGCCCGGATGGGTCAGGTAGTAGAACGTCGGAAACGGGGTGCCGTCCGCAAGGCGGGGTTCGGTCGCGACGACGGTCGGATTCCCACACGCGCATCGCGCCGCAATGCCGACGACGCCGCGCATCGGGCGCCCCAGCTGTTCGCGCATGACCTCGAGGTCGGCGTCGGTGGCAGGGCTGAGCGTCGGGTGGGGCACAGGTCCAGGCTACCGGGAGGTCCTGAGGAGGCGCTGGAACGCGCGTGTCAGTCGGTGGGCCCGGTCACGGTCTCCGCCAGGCCGGCGCCGGTGACAGAGCGGACGAACTGAGCCATCCAGTCGTTCTTCGTCTCTTCGACCTCGTCGCTGACCGCCGCCTGCTCCTGCGGGATCGCGGTGTCGGGCAGGTCATTGTCGACGAGATAGACGACCTCGCCCGGCTTCTTGTAGTACAGGCGCGAGCGTGCCTGCGATGTCACGTACGCCGTGTCGGCCCAGCGCTCGCTCTCAGCCTCGAGCGCCGCGACCTCGTCAGTGCTGACCTCGACCGAGCGCTCGAGCGCCGCGATCTGTTGACGCTGGTCGATGTAGGTGCCGACGGTGGGAACGAGCGTGAACACGGCGAGGACGACGAGCCCCAGCATGATGCCGGTGAAAGCCGAGAACCGGATGCCGCCGACCCAGTCGCGCACGTCGACCGGCGCACGACGGTCGCCAGGGGAACGAGAAGGGGGAGCCGTCGTCTTCGCCACGGCTCCCCCTCTCGTCAGTGTCTCAGTCGTGCATCAGCCCTTGTAGCGGGGGAACGCGCGACGGCCGATGAATTCGGCGGCGTCACCCAGTTCTTCTTCGATGCGCAGAAGCTGATTGTACTTCGCGACGCGCTCGCTACGAGCGGGCGCGCCGCTCTTGATCTGACCCGAGTTGACCGCGACCACGAGGTCGGCGATCGTGGTGTCTTCGGTCTCACCGGAACGGTGCGAGAACATCGTCGTGTAGCCCGAGCGGTGCGCAAGGTCCACGGCATCCAACGTCTCGGAGAGCGTGCCGATCTGGTTGACCTTCACGAGCAGCGAGTTCGCGACACCGAGCTCGATGCCCTTGGCGAGGCGCTCCGGGTTGGTGACGAACAGGTCGTCGCCGACGAGCTGGATCTTCTTCCCCAGCTTCTCGGTCAGGGCGCCCCAGGCATCCCAGGAGTCCTCATCGAGAGCGTCCTCGATCGTGACGATCGGGTAGGCATCCGCGAGCTCGACGTAGTAGTCGGTGAGCTGCTCGGCCGACCAGTCCTTGCCCTCGAAGCGGTACACGCCGTCGTTGTAGAACTCGGTCGCCGCAACGTCCATACCGAGCGCGATGTCGGTGCCGACGGCGAAGCCGGCCTTCTCGATCGCCTTGACGAGGAAGTCGAGACCCTCGCGGTTGCTCTTCAGGTCCGGAGCGAACCCACCCTCGTCGCCGAGGCCCGTGGCGTAGCCGGCGGCCTTCAGCTCAGCGTGCAGCACGTGATAGGTCTGAGCGCCCCACTGCAGCGCCTCGGCGAAGCTCGATGCACCGATCGGCGCGAGGAAGAACTCCTGGCAATCGATGCCGTTGTCGGCGTGCGAACCACCATTGATCACGTTGAACAGCGGAACGGGCAGCACGTGCGCGTTCGGGCCACCGAGGTAACGGAACAGTGGGAGGTCAGCGCTGTCCGCGGCGGCCTTCGCGACCGCGAGCGAGACGCCGAGGATCGCGTTCGCGCCGGAGCGCGACTTGTTCTCGGTGCCGTCGGTCTCGATGAGGATCTCGTCGATGATGCGCTGCTCGCTGGCATCCACACCTTCGATCGCGGGGCCGAGCTCGTCGATGACGGCGGCGACGGCCTTCAGCACGCCCTTGCCTCCGTACCGGCTCTTGTCACCGTCGCGCAGTTCGTACGCTTCGAAAGCGCCGGTGGATGCGCCGGAGGGGACGGCCGCGCGCTGGACGATCCCGTCGTCGAGCAGCACCTCCACCTCGACGGTCGGGTTGCCACGCGAATCCAAGATCTCGCGTGCGCCTACAGCCTCGATCAGTGCCACAGAGGACTCCTTGTTTGTGGGGATGGATCTGGGAGCGTCGTCGGTCCACTTGTGAGTCTAGTGAGGTGGATGCCGTCGCCACAGGTATTCGACCGGATCAAACGACGATCGCGAGCGCGATGCCATCCCAGCCCTTCGCATCGAGCGTCTGCAGCGCGGTCGCGTCGAAGCGGGGGTCGTCGCGCAGCATCTCGAGTGCGGCACGCACGCCCGCGATCTGGGAGCTGTCGTCGGCCGGGTCGACGATGCGCCCGGAGCGGACGACGTTGTCGACCACGACGACCGTGCCCGGGTGACCGAGCCGGGCGGCCCAATCCAGGTAGATCGTGTTGGACTCCTTGTCGGCGTCGATGAAGACCAGATCGAACGGTTCTGCGCCCGCCAGTGTCGGGAGCACGTCGGCGGCGACTCCGGTGCGGATGTCGACCCGCTCCCCGACCCCCGCTCGGTCGACGCTGGCCCGGGCGACGGCAGCGCTGTGCGCATCGACGTCGATCGTCGTGACGATGCCCCCGGCGGGCAGAGCGCGGGCGAGCCAGATCGTCGAGTACCCACCGAGCGTGCCGATCTCGAGCACGCGCCGCGCTCCGGCGATGCGCGCGAGGAGGTGGAGGAGTTTGCCGCCGGTCGGGGCTACCTCGATGTCCGGGAGCCCGGCGGCGCGCTGATCCGCCACGGCCGCCTCGAGGGCGGCATCCGGGCCGACGAGAGTGTCGACGAGGTAGCGATCGACGGCGTGCGCGGCATCCGGAGTCAGGTCGGTCATGACCCCAGCCAATCGGGGGCGCCCCGGCGCGTCAACCGGTGCGAACGGTGAGCGCGTTCAGCAGCGCCGCGCCGGTGGCAGCGTCATCGACCGTGACCGTGAGGGTCTTGCCGCTGCGGCGACGCACCTCGATGCCCTCGCCGGTGCGCAGCACGACCCCGAACCCGGCCGGGCCCCAGCGCATCCCCCATCCGCCGAACTGACCCACGGGGTTCACCGCGACGACAGCGGCGCTGTCGACATCGCTGAGCGGAACATGCACACGCGGCCAACCGGCGACCGAGTTGATCGTGAGGCCTTCGTCGTCGACGCGCACGTGGAAAGCGAGAGTCGTGACGACAAGCGCCGCGATCAGGAGCGTCGCGCCGATCATGACCCACGTCGCCACGGGGTCGGGGGTGAGCAGGAGCGTGACGGTCGTGAGCACGACCATCAGGACGAGCGCCGCCCCGAGGACGATCATGCCGCTGCGGGCGATCGACGCCCGCTGCAGCCACACGGCGCGCTCCCCTGGCAAAAGCGACACGACCTCGGTCGGGACGACAGGAGCGGGCCGCCACGGCTCGTGCGGCTGAACCCACCATCCGCACACTCCGGCCATCGCGGCGACCGTGAACGACACCGCCAGTGGCAGGAGGATCGACGGCCCATCGGTCGCGTCCTCCAGGCCGGACTGGAGAACGAGCGTCCACGTGCCCAACACGCTCATGAGGACGGCGAGGCCGAGTGCGAGAGCGCCGAGGAGGCGATACGCGAACCCGCGGTCACCGCGGCGCATGCTCGTCAGCGCGCTCACGGTGATCAAGACCGGGAGTCCCAGACCGACCACGACCGTCAGCAGCGGGGTGATCCACACCGGGCCGAAGCCGTTCGGTTCGCCCGAGAGACCCCAGTGGTTCGCCACCGGATCGGGCAGGGTCGGCAGCACGACGAGCTGGATCGCAACGCCGATCAGGACGATCAGCACCGGCAGGGTGAGCGCGATCAAGACGAACCTGCGGACGGACAGTCGGTCACTTCTCACGGGTCTTCCCTTCGTCACCCTCGCGGAGGAGGGAGGCCAATGTGTCGGGCGAGAGGCCGAGAGCACGGGCGCGCTCGCGGAGTGCGGCGATGTCATCCTGGAGCGCTGCGATCGCTCCTGCCGCTTCGGTCACCACCGCACCGCGGCCACGGCGCATGTCGACGAGGCCCTCGTCGCGGAGCATCTGGTAGGCCCGCAAGACGGTGTGCAGATTGATGTCCGCGCCTTTCGCGACCTCGCGCGCCGCCGGGAGTCGCTCCCCCACGCGCAGTCGTCCCGCCGCGACATCGGCGCGGACCGCCGCCGCCACCTGGGCGAACAGCGGCTCGGCACTGTGGGGGTCGATACGGAGAAGCACGAGCCTATTCTATAACAACTAGAACAGTTGGGGAGTCGCGTCCTCGAGAGATGCCGCGGGAGTCAGTCGAGAGACTTGAGAATCAGGTCGACGCGAGCCTGGCCGGCGGACACGGTCGCGAACGAGCCGTATCCGTCGGCGGCGGCACGCTCGAGCAGCGCCTTCAGGTTCTTCGTGCGCTGCTCGAGCCGCACGCGGTGGCCCTCGGCGACGAACGCCGCCTTGAGGGCGACGAGCTCAGCCACGGGGACATCACGGTCGTGCACGAGAACAAGCGCGGAGTCGCCGGCATCCTCGTCACCGGTCAGGAGGTCGACGATGCGTTCGAAGCCGATCGAGAAGCCCACCGCGGGCACGTCTTGTCCGAGGAATCGTCCGATCATGCCGTCGTAGCGGCCGCCGCCACCCAACGAATACCCGACGCTCGGGTGCGCCAGCTCGAAGATCGTGCCGGTGTAGTACCCCATGCCGCGCACCAGGAACGGGTCGAACACGAGCGGGATCTCGCCGGGGAGAGCCGAATCGGATGCCGGTCGTGCGGCCGCGACCGCATCTCCGATCGCGACGAGGTGGGCGACGATCTCGTCGGGCGCGCCCGCGGGGAGCGCCTTGCGGATCTGGCCATCGCCGTACGGGCGGTACTCGAGGGTCTGCGGTCGCATCATGAACGATCGGAAGGCTTCGACCGCGGCCTGCGCCGCGCCGCGCTCCGCGAGCTCAGCGACCACACCGTCGACGCCGATCTTGTCGAGCTTGTCGATCGTGATCAGTACACCCGGACGCTCATCTGCCGAAAAGCCGAAGTCGTCCAGCATCCATTCGAGAGCGCGGCGGTCGTTGATGCGGATCGTGCCGCCTTCCAGGCCGAGCGCGTCGAGAGCGTCGAGGCTCGCGACGAGGAGTTCGGCCTCGGCGCGCGCGGTGGCATCGCCGATGATGTCGATGTCGCACTGCACGAACTGGCGGTACCGCCCCTTCTGCGGGCGCTCGGCGCGCCACACCGGAGCCATTTGGATCGCGCGGAACACACTCGGCAGCTCTGCGCGGTGGCTCGCATAGAAGCGCGCCAGTGGCACGGTCAGGTCGTAGCGCAAACCGAGGTCGCTCAGCGCCGCCGGGTCGTCCGCCGCGGAGCGGACAGCTTCGGCATCCAACCCACGCTTGAGCACGTTGAACGCGAGCTTCTCGTTGTCGCCCCCGATGCCCGCGTGCAAACGCGCGTACTCCTCGACCACGGGCGTCTCGATCTCGTCGAAGCCGTGCGCGCGGTAGCGCTCACGGATGACGGCGAGCACGCGCTCGCGGCGGGCCTTGTCAGCGGGGAGGAAGTCGCGCATGCCGCGCGGCGGGTTCACAGATGCCACAGGCCTATTCTCCCAGGTCGGCCGCTGACGAGTTCTCCACGCCGCCGGACTCTGCCGCACGGATCTCATCCTCGAGCCGCCGGATCGCACCGCGCAGGGCGCGCTCGGCATCCCAGCCCTGCTCCCTCGCCGTCCCCACGAGCCCGAGCATCACGTCCCCGAGCTCGCTCTCCGACTCCAGCTGATCGCGAGACTGCGCCGGCTTGCCGAGACTGCGGTCCGCGCGCGCGGTCTCGGCGCGTGAGGGCAGTCTCGCGAACGGCGGGGACAGCACCGCGGAGGAGCGACCGAGGAGCTTCTGGGCGAGGGAGAGGGACGGCATGTGCGGGGAAATGCCGTCGAGTACGGAGCGCCGGGTGTGCTTTTCGGCGGCCTTCGCGGCGTTCCAGTGGACGAGGACTTCTTCGGGCGTCGTGGCGACGGCATCCGCGAAGACGTGGGGATGCCGTCGGATCATCTTCTCGGACAGCGTCGCGGCGACGTCATCGATGTCGAACGGGTCGTCGGGATCCTCGGCGGCGATCGCCGCATGGAAGAGCACCTGCCACAGAAGATCACCGAGCTCCTCGCGGAGGTCGGCGCGCGTTCCGACCTCCACAGCATCGATCAGCTCGGCGCTCTCCTCTACGAGGTACGGGACGAGATCGGCGTGCGTGATCTGTTGCGACCACACACACCGCGCGCGCACCGCGGCCATCGTGTCGGCTGCGGCGCGGAGGGCATCCGCCTCGCTCAGCTCGCCTGCAGGACCCGTCGATGATGCCATGCCCGCCAGGATACGAGCCCGGCGGCCAGAATCAGCGAGATACCCGAACCGGCCAGCACGCCGAGTGTCGCCTGATCCCGGATGCCGGGGGCGTCCGCGAAGGCCAGCTCCGACAGCAGGAGCGAGACGGTGAAGCCGATGCCGCCCAAGGCCCCCGCCGCGAGCAGGTCGCCGAACGGCAATGCCTGTGCCGACGGAACCCGCAGCAGACGTTGCGCGATCCACCCCGCACCGGCGATGCCGATGAGCTTCCCGACCGGAAGCGCGAGCAGCACACCCCAGAACGCCGGGGACAACTCGCTGGCCGACACCTGCGGGATCACGACGAGCGCGGCCACCAATGCGAACAGGGGCAGCACGATCGCGTTGACCCACGGTTCGATCTCGTGGCGCACGCGAAGCGCGGGCTGCTGTGCCATGACGAGTCCGAGCACGACGCCCGCGATCGTCGCGTGCACGCCCGATTCGTGTACCGCGTACCAGGTACCGATTCCGGAGAGGACCATCCCGGCGACCGCCCACCGGCCTCCGCGCGTGTCGACGAGTCGACTGCAGACCGCGAAGATCACGACGAACACGAGTGCGAGCAGCATCATGCCGAAGTTCACGTCCGACGTGAACAGGACCGCAATGAAGACGATCCCGACGATGTCATCGAGGATCGCGAGAGCCAGGAGGAACACCCGGACCGTGGACGGCAACCCCCGACCGAACACCGCGAGCACTCCGAGCGCGAACGCGATGTCGGTCGCGGTCGGGATCGGCCAGCCCGACGCGGCATCCGATCCGCCCGCCACCAGGAGGTACACCGCGACGGGGATGATCACGCCGCCGGCGGCGGCGAGCGCGGGCAGCACAGCGCGTGTGGCGGAGTTCAGCTGACCCGTCGTGAGTTCGTACTGCAACTCGATCGCGGCCGCGAAGAAGAAGATCGCCAGCAGGCCGTCCGAAATCCAGTGGCGGACCGACAGGTCGATGATGCCGGGCACCCCCACGTGCGCATCGGCGATCGCGAAGGCGGCCGGGGCCGCGGGAGAGTTCGCCAGCACGAGCCCCAGCGCCGCAGCGAGAAGGAGGAGGACGGCGGGGAATCGTGCGGAGCGCAGGAGTGCCATGGGCACCTTTCGGGGTCGGAGACACGAACGCCGACCAGACTTCCCGGCACACCCCGAGCGATTCTACCCGTGACATGCATGTAACACCGGCCCATTAGCGTGGGGGGATGCGCGAACTCACCCGCACCGAAGCCATCGACCTCGTCGGCCGCGGCGACGCCGAGCAGGAGCTGCCCGAGCAGATGCGCGCCGACGTGCGCATGCTCGGCTCGCTGCTCGGCCGCGTCCTGCGCGAAAGCGGCTCCCCCGGTCTGTACGACGACGTCGAACGTCTCCGCCAAGCGACCATCGCGGCCTACACCGACGACTCCCCCGAAGCATTCGAACGCGCCGCGGCGATCGCCGAGTCGTTCTCGGTCGAACGTGCCGACGAAGTCGCACGCGCCTTCACGGTGTACTTCCACCTCGTGAACCTCGCCGAGGAGCACCAGCGTGTGCGCGTGTTGCGCGAACGCGACGGCCGGCCCGAGAAGGAGGATGTCACCGACTCGGTCGCGGCCGCCTTCGTGCAGCTGTCCGCCGAGGTCGGCGATGACACGGCGCTCAAGCGCCTGCAGAGCATGCGCTTCCACCCCGTCTTCACGGCCCACCCCACCGAAGCGCGCCGGCGCGCGGTGTCCACCAGCATCCGACGGCTCGTCACCCTCCTCGGCGAGAACGACGCGTCTCTTCGCGGCGGCGCCGATGAGCGCCGTGCGCAGCGGCGCATGCTCGAGGAGATCGACACGCTGTGGCGCACGGCGCCACTGCGGGCGGAGAAGCCGACTCCGGTCGACGAAGTGCGCGCGATCATGGCCGTCTTCGACGAGACGCTCTACACCGCTGTCCCGCACGTCTACCGGCGCGTCGACGACGCGCTGCAGGGCCCAGCTGCGGGTGGTCGGGCACCCGTCGTCCGGCCGTTCGTGCGCCTCGGAACGTGGGTCGGCGGGGACCGCGACGGCAACCCGTTCGTGACGGCGACCGTGACGAAGAAGGCGGCATCCATCGCCGCAGAGCACATTCTGCTGGGTCTGGAAAGCTCGGGCGATCGCATCGCGAAGACCCTGACGCTGGACGCCGATACGACGCCCCCGAGCGAGGCCCTGACGGCGCTCGCGCAGCGTCTCGCCGCTGCGGATGAAGACGGTGCCGCCGATGTCGCGAAGCGCGCGAAGGGTGAGCCCCACAAGCGCGTCATGCTCCTGCTGACACGCCGCATCGGCGCGACCCGACGCCGCGACGCCGACCTCGCCTACCGCGACCCCGAGGACCTCCTGACGGACCTGCGCACTGTGCAGGACTCCCTCGTGGCCGCCGGCGCGCCGCGCCAGGCATACGGGCACCTGCAGCAGCTGATGTGGCAGGTCGAGACGTTCGGGTTCCACCTGGCCGAGCTCGAAGTGCGTCAGCACTCCGCCGTGCACGCCAAGGTCCTCGAGGAGTGCCGCGCGGGTGGACCGCTCAGCACCCAGGCCGAAGAAGTCCTCGAGGTCTTCCGCACGATCGCGCAGATCCAGCGCCGGTACGGCCCGCGCGCCGCCGGTCGCTACATCGTGTCGTTCACGCAGTCCGCCGCGGACCTGGCGACCGTGCACGAGTTGGCCGGGTTCGCCGTCGGACCGGGCGGCACCGCGCCGGTGCTCGACGTCATCCCGCTGTTCGAGACGTTCGCCGATCTGCAGGCAGCCCCCGGCATCATGGCGGAGATCGTCAGCCATCCCGATTTCGCCGCCCGGCTCGACGCGACCGACCGTCGCCTCGAGGTCATGCTCGGCTATTCCGACTCCTCGAAGGACGTCGGCCCGGTCGCCGCCAACCTCGCCCTGTACGAAGCGCAGGCGTTGATCGCGGCATGGGCGCAGGATGCCGGCATCCACCTCACGCTCTTCCACGGCCGCGGCGGCGCGCTCGGTCGTGGCGGGGGCCCTGCCAACTCGGCGATCCTCGCGCAGCCGCCGTACTCGGTGGACGGCCGCTTCAAGCTGACCGAACAAGGCGAGGTCATCTTCGCGCGCTACGGCGATCCTGCGATCGCGATGCGCCACATCGACCAGGTCGCGGCCGCCGTGCTCCTGGCATCCGCCCCCTCGATCGAGCAGCGCAACCGTGCCGCCGCCGAACGCTTCGCCCCCGTCGCGGCGACGATGGATACGGCCTCGCGCGAGCGGTTCTTCTCGCTCGTGAAGAACGAGGGCTTCGCACAGTGGTTCGCCACCGTCACCCCGATGGAAGAGATCGGTCTGCTGGCCCTCGGGTCGCGCCCCGCCCGCCGGGGACTCTCGGTCGAGTCGCTCGAGGACCTCCGCGCGATCCCGTGGGTGTTCGCCTGGTCGCAAGCCCGCATCAACCTGGCCGGCTGGTTCGGGCTCGGTACGGCGCTCGACGCGGTCGGCGACGAAGACCTGCTGCGGAGCGCCTACGCCGAGTGGCCGCTCTTCCGGACGGTCATCGACAACGTCGGGATGAGCCTGGCAAAAGCCGACGCACGCATCGCCCAGCGTTACCTGGATCTCGGCGACCGCGATGACCTGGCGACACTCGTGATGGACGAGATGCTCCTCACGCAGGACTGGGTCATCAAGATCACCGGCGGCGAGGGCCTGCTCGCCAACAAGCCGGTGCTCCAGCGTGCGGTCAAGATGCGCAGTCCCTACGTCGATGCACTCTCGCTACTGCAGCTCCGTGCCCTCCGCGTGCTGCGCACCGGCGAGTCGGCCTCCGACGCCCCGCCCGAGTGGCAGCGCCTGCTGCTGCTCTCCGTCAGCGGCGTGGCCGCCGGCCTCCAGAACACCGGGTGACCCCGGCATCCACCCGTGAGACGGGAGTCTCGCGGCGCGACGGTCAGTCGGCGCGGCGGTCGTGCGCGTGGCGCGCGAGCGCGGCGCCGTAGCGATCGGTGAGTTGGACCATGAGGTCCGGGGTGTCGCGGTCGAGTCCGAAAACGTAACCGGGAAAGTCCAGCTCCTTCTGCAGCGCCCAGATCTCCTCGTGACGATCCGGCGACAGCACCTGGGCAGGATCGCCGACAGCGATCCAGCCGATCGGCACGACGGTGTCCGGCGGCAGGACCGTCCGCAGATGCACGACCGCGTTGATGCGGATCTCGCACCGCTCACCGATCCGCGCACCGTTGAAGACCCGCGTGCCGGTCGCGAGGAACACCTCGTCGGCGACGCTGGCCCCCGACACACTCGCCATCGGCCCGACCAGCACATGCGCGCCGAGATGGACGGGATGCGTCGCGCTCGCGCGGATGAGCGCGTTCTCCATCACGATGGTGTTCTCGGCGAGGGTGACGGGGCCCCCTTCGGCCGTCATGACCGCGCCGTGCAGGATCTGACATCCCGCGCCGATCGTCACATCACCGGAGATCACGGCGGTGGGTGCGACGACGGCATCCGGATGGATACGGGGCTGGGCGCCCAGGTGCTCGAACTGCATGGTGGCCTCCTGCACGCCAGCGTAGGCCGCCTCTGCAACATGCGTCGAGTGCCCTCTCACCCGCGGGTAGGGTGAAACAGGCCGCGAGTCGGCCGTGCCCCACTCATCGGCCAGAAAGCTCCACCGTGTCCGAAACCCTCGCTCCGCTCCCCGACGCTGTCCGCTCCGTGTTCGACACGGTGCAGCTGCGCAACCCACACGAGCCCGAGTTCCAGCAGGCCGTCCACGAGGTGCTGCACTCCATCGCCCCCGTCCTCGAATCGCACCCCGAGTTCGTCGCGGGCGGCATCGTCGAGCGCCTGGTCGAGCCCGAGCGGCAGATCATGTTCCGTGTGCCGTGGATCGATGACGCCGGTCAGGTGCGCGTGAACCGCGGCTACCGCATCCAGTTCTCCTCCGTCCTCGGCCCGTACAAGGGCGGTCTGCGCTTCCACCCCAGCGTGAACCTCTCGATCGTCAAGTTCCTCGGGTTCGAACAGATCTTCAAGAACGCGCTGACCGGCCAGGGCATCGGCGGCGCGAAAGGCGGCAGCGACTTCGACCCGCACGGGCGGTCGAACGCCGAGATCATGCGCTTCTGCCAGTCGTTCATGAACGAGCTGTACCGGCACCTCGGGGAGCACACGGACGTGCCGGCTGGCGATATCGGCGTCGGCGCCCGGGAGATCGGCTTCTTGTTCGGCCAATACCGCAAGGTCACCAACCGCCACGAGTCGGGCATGTTCACCGGCAAGGGCGTGCAATGGGGCGGCGCGGAGGTGCGCACCGAGGCGACGGGCTACGGCGCGGTGTTCTTCGCCGAAGAGATGCTGGCCGTGCGCGGCGACTCGCTCGCCGGCAAGCGGGTCGCGATCTCCGGCTCGGGGAACGTCGCCACATACGCGATCGACAAGGCTCGGCAGCTCGGCGCCACGCCCGTGACGGCATCCGACTCATCGGGATACATCGTCGACGACGCCGGCATCGACCTCGCCCTGCTGCGGGAGCTCAAGGAAGTGCGGCGCGCACGCATCTCCGACTACGCACGCGAGCGGCCTTCCGCCCGCTTCGTCGAAGGCGGAACGCCGTGGGAGGTCGCGGTGGATGTCGCCATCCCGTCCGCGACGCAGAACGAGCTCGACGTCGACGATGCGCGAACGCTCATTGCGAACGGGGTCATCGCGGTCTCCGAGGGCGCCAACATGCCCTCGACCCCCGGTGCGGTGGCGGCGCTGCAGGAAGCCGGCGTGCTCTTCGGTCCGGGCAAGGCCGCCAATGCCGGCGGTGTCGCAACCTCAGCACTCGAGATGAGCCAGAATGCGGCGCGCCAGCGCTGGAGCTTCGACGACAGTGAAGCAAAGCTCCGTGCGATCATGGCGGACATCCACCGTTCCACGTTCGAGGCAGCGGAGCGCTACGGGCGCCCCGGCGACTACGTTGCGGGAGCGAACATCACGGGCTTCGAGCGCGTCGCGCACGCGATGCTCGCGCAAGGCGTGATCTAGACACCATCCCAGAAGGCTCCGCCGATGGCAGCACCGACCACCGCACCGGTGACGAAGGTCTCGACCCTCACGTTGTCGACGTTCGTCGTCGGCTCGATGATCGGTGCCGGCGTCTTCTCGCTCCCCGGTACATTCGCTGCGGAGACCGGCGTCGCCGGCTCGCTGATCGCGTGGACCCTCGCCGGTACCGGGATGTTCCTGCTGGCGCTCGTCTTCCAGCGCCTCGCGCTGCGGCGTCCCGACCTGGATGCCGGGGTCTACTCGTACGCACGCGCCGGCTTCGGTCGCTATCTGGGTTTCCTCTCCGCGTTCGGGTACTGGGCGAGCGCGTGCGCGGGCAACGTCTTCTACTGGGTCTTCATCATGTCGACGGTCGGGGCGATCGCCCCGACACTGGGCGAAGGCGACACCCCGCTCGCCGTGGCCGTGTCCTCCGTGGGTCTCTGGGTCTTCTTCCTCCTGGTGCGCCGCGGCACACGTGAGGCCGCCGCCGTCAACCGGATCGTCAGCGTCGCGAAGGTGCTGCCGATCGTCGTCTTCATCTTCTTATGCGTGTTCGCCCTGGATCCCGCGGTCTTCGCGGACAACCTCACCGGTGACGCGACGATTCCGCTGTTCGACCAGGTACGCGGAACGCTCCTCGTCACGGTGTTCGCGTTCATCGGCATCGAGGGCGCCAGTGCCTACTCTCGGCACGCGCGCGGGCGCCGCGACATCGGCCGCGCGACGGTGCTCGGCTACCTCAGTGTGCTCGCGATCTTCGTATCCGTGACGATCGTGTCCTTCGGCATCCTGCCGCGCGAGGAGATCGTGGCTCTTCCGCAACCGTCGATCGCGGGCGTGCTCGCCGAGGTCGTCGGGCCGTGGGGCGCCGTGTTCGTCGGGGTCTCGCTCATCATCGCCGTGCTCGGGGCATACCTGTCCTGGACGCTCATGGCTGCCGAGGTGCTGCTCGTCGCGGCGCGCGACGGCGACCTGCCGGCGGTGTTCGCCCGCACGAACGCGAAGGACGTGCCGGTCGGGGCCCTCACGATGTCGACCGTGCTCGTCCAAGTCCTCATGGTGCTCGTGCTGTTCGCGAACAACGCTTTCGACGTCGCCCTGAACCTCACGAGCGCGCTCGCGCTCATCCCCTACTTCCTCACGGCCGGCTTCGGGCTCCGCGTCGCGTTCCGCGATGCGCGCGCGGCGTCGGGTCGCCGGGCGATCGGCGCGGTGATCGTGGCCGCGCTCGCGACCCTGTACACCGCGTTCCTGCTCTATGCCGCGGGCGGCGAGTATGTGCTGCTGGCGATGCTGATCCTCGTCCCGGGAACCGCCCTGTTCGCGCTGGCTCGTCGCGCGGCCGCCGCCCGCGTCTTCACGGCCGGCGAATGGGTGATCTTCGCCGCCGCGCTGGCGGGGGCGATCGCCGCTGTCGTGATGCTCAGCAACGGCACGATCACGGTCTGATCAGCCGAACTTGTCGGCGTCGGCGGCGACCGGCAGCGGGAAGAGCTGGTCGAGCAACTGCCGCACCCACGCGATGAGGTCGGCGTCGGCGAGACGTTCGTCACCCGCCGACGGCAGCGGCACGATCATGGCTTCGCCGCCCGCGAGCACCTTCGACTTCGGGTACAGCCGCTGGAGGCGCACGCGCAGCGAGTCGGCCGTCGGAGCCGGGACGACGCGCAGATTCGGCCCCATCGCGACGACATCCGAGAGGCCGGACAGTGCCGCGCGTCGGCGCAGACGCGCGATCGCGAACAGCCCCTCCACCTCCACCGGCGGTGTGCCGTAGCGGTCGGTGAGCTCTTCCGCGACGAGGTCGAGTGCGTCGTCCTTGGCGGTCGCGGATGCCGCGGCCGACAGCTTCTGGTAGGCCTCGAGCCGCAGGCGTTCGCTGTCGATGTAGGCGTCCGGAATGCGGGCATCCACCGGCAATTCGAGGCGGAGTTCGGCCGGGCCTTCGACGTCTTCGCCACGGAACGTCGCGACGGCCTCACCGATCATCCGCAGGTACAGGTCGAACCCGACGCCGGCGATGTGACCGGCCTGCTCGGCTCCGAGGAGGTTGCCGGCGCCGCGGATCTCGAGGTCCTTCAGCGCGACCTGCATGCCCGACCCCAGGTCGTTGTTGACCGCGATCGTCTCCAGACGATCGGCAGCCGTTTCCGACAGCGGCTTCATCTCGTCGTAGAGGAAGTAGGCGTACGCCCGCTCCCGACCTCGACCGACACGACCGCGCAGCTGGTGCAGCTGACTCAGCCCGTACTTGTCGGCGCGGTCGATGATGATCGTGTTGGCGTTGGAGATGTCCAGGCCCGTTTCGATGATCGTCGTCGAGACCAAGACATCGAACTTGCGCTCCCAGAAGCCGTCGACGACTTCTTCCAGGGCGTGCTCCCCCATCTGGCCGTGCGCGACAGCAACGCGGGCCTCAGGGACGAGCTCGGCCAGCTGCGCGGCCACGCGTTGAATGGATTGCACGCGGTTGTGGACGAAGAAGATCTGACCTTCACGCAGGAGTTCCCGACGAATCGCGGCGGCGATCTGCTTGTCGCTGCGAGGTCCGACATACGTGAGGATCGGATGCCGGTCCTCGGGCGGGGTCGCGAGGGTCGACATCTCGCGGATGCCGGTGACCGCCATCTCGAGCGTCCGCGGAATCGGCGTCGCACTCATCGCGAGGATGTCGACATTGGTCTTCATTTTCTTCAGCGCATCTTTGTGTTCGACACCGAAGCGCTGCTCCTCGTCGATGATCATCAGGCCGAGGTCCTTGAAGACGATGGTGTCGGTGAGGATGCGGTGCGTCCCGATCACCATGTCGACTTTGCCGTCGAGGAGCCCGGCGAGCGTGTCGCGCGCCTCTTTGTCGCTCTGGAAGCGGGAGAGCGCACGCACCTGAACCGGGAACCCGGCGAAGCGCTCTTGGAACGTCTCGAGGTGCTGTTTGACGAGCAGGGTCGTCGGGACGAGCATCGCGACCTGTTTTCCCTCCTGGATCGCTTTGAACGCCGCGCGCACAGCGACCTCGGTCTTACCGAACCCGACGTCGCCGGACAGCAAGCGGTCCATCGGGATCGGCTTCTCCATGTCGGCTTTGATCTCATCGATCGTCTGCAACTGGTCGAGCGTCTCGGCGAATGGGAACGCTTCTTCCAGCTCGCGCTGCCACGGGGTGTCGGGCCCGAAAGCGTAGCCCTTCGCCGACATGCGCGCGGAGTAGAGCTTGACGAGCTCGACTGCGATGTCGCGCACGGCCTTACGGGCCTTGCCCTTCGCGGCTGCCCAGTCGCTTCCGCCCATCTTGGAGAGCACGGGCGCCTCGCCCCCGACGTACTTGCTCAACAGGTCGAGCTGGTCGGTGGGCACGAAGAGCTTGTCGCCGGGATGTCCGCGCTTGGACGGCGCGTACTCGAGCACGAGGTACTCGCGGGTGGTCTTGACCGCGTTGCGACCGCCGGTGGAGACTTCGCGCTGAACGAGCTCGACGAAGCGACCGATGCCGTGCGTCGCGTGGACGACGACGTCCCCGGTCTTCAGCTGCAGCGGGTCGACGACATTCCGACGACGGGACGCGAGCTTCTTGACGACCCGGCCGTCAGCGCCGATCGTCCGGCCGTAGAACTCGCTCTCCGTCAGCACCGCCAGACGCGCATCCAGGAGCTCGAAGCCGCTCTCCAGATTCGCCACGACGCAGACGGCGACGCCCGGCTCGGGGGCCGCGTCGAGGCGATCGGTCGCACGCGCGGTGATCCCGCGCTCGGCCAGGACATCCCGCGCACGGTCGACGAGGCCGACACCCGACGCCGCCACGATCACCCGCCATCCGTCGGCGATGAGTTCGCCGACGTGGGCGGTCGCGCCCTCGACATTGCCGTGGAACGACGGCACGGGTATCGCCGGGATACGCACGACCGAGCTTTCGATGAGGCCTTCGGCCGCGGCATCCGCCGCACCGGAATCGAACGTGCTGAGCGTCCACCACCGGCCGCCGCGCTCGCCCGTGGCCGCATGCAGCTCGGGCAACGTGAGGAAGTCACCCGACCCGAGGTCGACCGGCATGTCGGCACCGGCCGTCGCGGCGCTCCACGCCGCCTCGAGGAACTCACGATTCGTCTCACCGAGGGTGATCGCACGCGTGACCGACCGCTCGGGGTCGACGACCGCGGCCGCGGTCCCACGCGGGAAGTAGTCCACGAGCGGGACGACCGCATCGGCGACCGCCGGCAGGAGCGACTCCATCCCCTCCACCGGGATGCCGGCGCTCATCTTCTCGAGCATCGTGCGCAGCCCCGGGAACCGCGGCATCAGGTCGGCGGCGCGCGCGCGCACCTCCGGCGTGAGCAGGAGCTCGCGACTCGGGAGAAGTGTCACATGGTCGATTTCTCCCGGGAGGGAGCGTTGATCGGCGACCGAGAACGCGCGGATCTGCTCGACTTCGTCGCCGAAGAACTCGACACGATAAGGATGCTCGGCGGCGGGCGGGAAGACATCCATGATGCCGCCGCGGACGGCGAACTCTCCGCGGCGCGACACCATGTCCACGCGCAGATAGGCGAGCTCGACGAGGCGTCGCACGACCGTGTCGAGCTCGGTGCCCCGGCTCCCGGTCCGCAGCTCGAGCACGCCGGCGGCGGTCAGACCGGCCGCGACCGGCTGCAAGGCGCTGCGGATGGATGCCGTCACGATCAGGGGGGCATCGCCCGAGAACTCGGCGAGCAGGCGAAGCACTTCCAGTCGCCGCCCGACCGTTTCGGCACTGGGACTCAGCCGTTCGTGCGGGAGCGTTTCCCACGCGGGGAAGTGCACGACGGAGGCCGTCGGGACGAGAGCGGACAGCGCATCGCCGAGGCTCTCCGCGCGCCGACCGGTCGGGGCGATCGCGAGGAGGACGGCCGGGTGTCCGGCCGCAACGCGGCGCTCGAGCAATGCGGCCAGAACGGGAGCGTCGAGCCCAGCAACGACCGAGAAGTCGGCGTCGGTGAGGGCCGCGGCATGCGCGTTCTGGAACGATTCTGCCTGCACGAGGGCGCGCACGATCCCGGAAACTGTCACCGGATGAGTCTACGCACGTCCCACCGACACGCTCCGGTGCCGCTCTCGGCCGTGCCTAGGATGGGGCCGTGAGCGAGAACCCCCCTGCGCAGCCGAACACACCGCGCGCGTACCCGGTCTTCCCTGCACCGATGGCCGCGCCCGACGTGAGGGAGCGCTCGTCGCGACTCGGGTCGATCGCGCTGGTCATCGCCGTCCTCGCCGTGGCGGGAGCCAGCATCCTGAGCGCCGTCACGGCCTTCCCGGCCGCCGTCGGCGCGATGACCGATGCACTCGCCCTCTCTCCCGAGGGTCTGGAGAATCTGTCCAACGCGCAGTTGCTCGGCGTGCTCAGCCCGGTGCGCGGGCTCGTGCTGTGGGCTGAAATCGGATTCTGGGCGGGCACGGCCCTCGGAATCTGGGCGCTCGTGCAGGGCATCGTCGCGATCGCCTCACGGCGCGGACGGGGTCCGGGCATCGCCGCGGTCATCCTCGCCGCCCTCGGCCCGGTGCTGTTCGCTGTCATCGTCGGCGTCGCCGTCATCACCGGCATCGGCACCGGCGCCGCCTGAACCCGGCGCTCCCCTGCGGCGAGTGTTACGGCCGCGGCGCGTGAAAGCGCTGCTGCGCCGAGAGAAGGCCCTCGCCGACGACGAGTTCCACCGCATCCGCCGCCTCGGCGAGAAGAAGCGGCAGCTCCTTGCGCTCGGCGGTGCCGAACGGATCGAGGACCCAGTCGGCCGGATCCTGGCGTCCCGGCGGACGGCCCACGCCGACACGGACGCGGGCGAACTCCGGAGTACCCAGCGCCTTCGCGACGTCGCGAACGCCGTTGTGCCCGCCGTGCCCGCCGCCGACCTTCAGTTTGATCGCGTCGAACGGGATGTCGAGTTCATCGTGCACGACGATCACGCGCTCCGCCGGGACACTGTAGAACTGCGCGAGTGCGGACACCGGGCCGCCCGACACGTTCATGAACGAGTTGGGCTTGGCGAGCACGAGCTTGGCCCCGCCCGGACGCAACCACGTCTCGGCGACGCGGGCCTGGGCCTTGTGCGCGCGCAACGTCTCGCTGCGCCGGGCCGCCAGCTCATCAATCACCATCTGTCCGACGTTGTGACGGGTCGACTCGTATCGGGGGCCTGGATTTCCCAGCCCCACGACCAGCCACGTGTCTGCCATGTCTCCCTCTCGACGACGAAGCCCGCCCGCACCAGTGTCGGTGGGGACGGGCTTCGCGCGTGGATCGTCCTTACTCGGCGGCCTCGACGGCTGCTTCGCCCGACTGCTCCTCGGCGGCGGCCTCGTCGGCAGCCTCGATCTCGTCAGCGGCGGTGTTCGACGGCACGCCGACCGCGACGATGAGCGTCTCAGGGTCGGTGATGAGCGCGGCGCCCTTGGGGAGCGTGAGGTCGGCGGCGGTGATGCGTGCGCCGTCCTCGAGGCCCTCGACGTTGACCTCGACGCTCTGCGGGATGTGCGTGGCCTCGACCTCGAGGGACACCGTGGTGTTGTCGAGGTTGAGGACGGTACCGGCGGCCGGCTCACCGATGACGACGACGTGAATGTCGACCTGGACCTTCTCGCCCTTCTTCACGACGAGGAGGTCGATGTGCTCGATGATCTGGTGTACGGGGTCCTTCTGGACGTCCTTGACCAGCGTGAGCTGCTGCTTGCCCTCGACATCGAGCTCGAGCACGACGTTGGCACGGCGGATCAGCAGGGCGATCTGGTGGCCGGGCAGCGCGACGTGCACGGGGTCGGTGCCGTGGCCGTAGATGACGGCCGGGATCTTGCCGGCGGCGCGCAGGCGGCGGGCGAAGCCCTTGCCGAAGTTCTCGCGAACCTCGGCGACGACCTTGGTGTCGGTCTCAGTGGACATGATGTTCTCCTTGCGGGCGTAAAGCCCAGGTATGGGTCTGTGGTTTCGACTCGAACGCACACGCGTGAGGAAGGCCAGGGTTTCCCAAGAGCACATCACCGCGTCGATCACGGATGCGTGAAGCATCCCTCGCCGAAGTACAGATCCCACTCTACCAGCCCGCTACGATGGGCACGTCACGATCCGACGCACCGCTGATCTGCCCCGACGGAGGCTCCCATGGACTACGGCTGGCTCTCACACGCGCTGATGTGGATCATCGGCGCCATGTCGGTGTGCGCGGTCCTCGGCGCCGCGGGTGCGCTCTGGTCGATGGGACGATCGGGCTACCGCAAGGACTGACGGCGATCGCCTCAGGGCGCGCGGTTCAGGAGATCGACGATGCGGTCGACGACCGATTGCAAGTCGGCGTCGTTCGCGACACGAAACCCGGTCTCATCCTGTGCGAGGGGTTCCAGAGTGGCCAATTGCGAGTCCAGGAGCGCCGTCGGCATGAAGTGATCGCGGCGGGACATCCGCTGGCTCAATTCGGGTGCGTCGACGACGAGTTCGACGAAGACGGCATCCGCCGACGCGCGACGGATGCGATCGCGATACGCGCGACGAAGAGCGGAACAGGCCACGACGATCGACGTCGTCTCGCGCGCGAGCGCGAGGCCGACCGCGTCGAGCCAGGGTTCACGATCTCCGTCGGTGAGAGGCGTGCCACTGCGCATCTTGGCGATGCTGGTGGACGGATGCAGATCGTCTCCGTCCAGGAAGCGGGCGTGCACGCGCGCCGCGAGCGCCGCACCGACCAGCGACTTTCCCGAACCACTCGGACCCATGATCACGATGCGCACGACCGGTGCACTCCGCCGCCACCTCATCGCCGACCCTCCTCCACCGCGCGTGCGGTCGAGGGTGTCGGGCAGAGCGGAAGCCGGTTCGAGGAGGACATCGCCTCGAGGATAGCGCCGCTCCAGTGACGCACAGCGTCGCACCGCCGCACTCGGTCCTTCGCATCCGACTACGCTGAAGGGGAATCCCCGACTCACCCCTGAGGAGTTCGTCGTGCCCGACGCGTCCACCGCATCCGTTTCGCCCACCGCCAACATCGGAGTCGTAGGACTCGCGGTGATGGGATCGAATCTCGCTCGCAATCTCGCCAGCCGCGAAGGCAACACGGTCGCCGTGTTCAACCGCTCCTCCGAGAAGACCGAGACGCTCGTCACCGAGCACCCTGAAGCCGGGTTTGTCCCGGCCTCGACGTACGAGGAATTCGCCGCCGCACTGCAGAAGCCGCGCACCGCGATCATCATGGTCAAGGCCGGTGGGCCGACCGACGCGGTGATCGACGAACTCATGCGCGTCTTCGAACCGGGCGACATCATCATCGACGGCGGTAACTCGCTGTTCACCGACACCATCCGTCGTGAGAAGGCGGTCCGCGAGGCCGGCTTCAATTTCGTCGGCATGGGCGTCTCGGGTGGCGAAGAGGGCGCACTGCTCGGCCCGTCGCTCATGCCCGGTGGCCCGGACGAGGCGTGGGTCACGCTCGGCCCGATCCTCCGCTCGATCGCGGCGGTCGCCGAGGGTGAGCCGTGTGTCACGCACGTCGGTCACGACGGCGCCGGACACTTCGTCAAGATGGTGCACAACGGCATCGAGTACGCCGACATGCAGCTGATCGCCGAGGCGTACGACCTGATCCGTCGCGGCACGGGCAAGACGCCCGCCGAAATCGCCGATGTGTTCGCCGAGTGGAACCGTGGTGAGCTCGAGAGCTACCTGATCGAGATCACCGCCGAGGTCCTGCGTCAGAACGACGCTGCGACCGGCCGGCCGCTCGTCGACGTCATCGTCGACGAGGCCGGCGCCAAGGGCACGGGTGCCTGGACCGTACAGACCGCGCTCGACCTGGGGGTACCGGTTTCCGGCATCGCCGAGGCCACTTTTGCGCGGTCGCTGTCGAGCCACCGCGAACAGCGTGATGTGTCCGGTGCCCTCCCGGGCCCGTCCGATGACGCCTTCACCGTTCCGGATGCCGATGCCTTCATCGAGCAGGTGCGCCTCGCGCTCTATGCGTCGAAGATCGTGGCCTACTCGCAGGGATTCGACGAGATCCGCGCCGGCGCCGCGCAGTACGGCTGGACCATCGACCTCGGCGCGATCAGCCGGATCTGGCGTGGCGGCTGCATCATCCGCGCGCAGTTCCTGAACCGCATCGCCGACGCCTACGCCGCCGAACCGGAACTGCCGGTCCTCCTGAGCGCGCCGTACTTCGTCGAGGCGCTGGGGCGGGCCCAGGCCGCCTGGCGCGACATCGTGCAGATCGCCGCGGGCGCCGGCATCCCGGCCCCCGCCTTCAGCTCGTCGCTGGCGTACTACGACGGTCTGCGCGCGGAGCGCCTGCCCGCTGCCCTGATCCAGGGACAGCGCGACTTCTTCGGTGCGCACACGTATCGCCGCACCGACAAGCCGGGCACGTTCCACACGCTGTGGTCGGGCGACCGCACCGAGATCGAAGCCGAAGACACGCACTGACCCCGATGGCCTCCGATACCCTCGGGGGCCATCTGGTCACAGCCAGTCGTTCTTCTTGAAGACGACGTACAGGCCGACGCTCACCGCGAGCATCAGACCGATCGCGAACGGATAGCCGAAGGCCCAATCGAGCTCGGGCATCGCTCGGAAGTTCATGCCGTAGATCCCGGCGATCAGCGTGGGCGCGAAGCCGATGGCTGCCCACGATGAGATCTTCTTGACCTGCTCGTTCTGCTGCAGGCTGGTCTCGGTCATGTCCTTCATCTGCTCGTTGCGGCGCTGCTCGACCATGGTCGCGTGGATGCTGAGCGCACTGTCGAGCGTCTGCCGAAACCCGGAAACGCGGCCATCCACGTACCGGGCGCGGTCGGTCACTTCCCGGAAAGCGGACTCCCCCAGGTGGCTGTTGCGCTGCACGGAGAGCTCCCGCAGGCGATCGAGGATGTCCGGCAGCGGCGCGGTGGCATGCTGCAGGTCGATCACTTCGCGCTGCAAGCCGAAGATGCGGTGGGAGACGTCCGGCCGCTCGCCGAACAGCTCTTCCTCGATCTCATCGATGTCGTTCTCCACGCCGTCGAGCACTGTGCGGTACCCCCGCGTGACGAATTCCGTGATCACCCACACGACGCCGAGTGAGCCGTTGGCGAAGATCTCCGGATGCTTCTCCAATCGCGCACGGGCCTGCTTCAGATCGACCTGCGCCGTCCGTGTGATCGCGACGACGAGTTGCTCGGACACGAACACGTCCACTTCGTCGCACTGGACCGTCTCGGACGCGTCGTCGTAGCGCGCGGGCTGGAGGACGAGGAACAAGTCATCGCCGTACTGCTCGAATTTCGACCGCTGGTGCCCGCGGAGCGCCTCCAGGACGCCGAGCCGGTTGAGCCCGAACTCGGATCCGAGCGCCCGCACCTCGTCATCGGTCGCGCCGGTCACCCCGATCCAGGCGAGCCCGTCCCGGGCCCGCGCCTCGGCGAGCGCCTCGGTGGGCGACGCGTCGGTGAGAGCGGGTGTCCCATCGACGTACACGACGGTGTGGAAGGCGACCATGCTGCAACACTATGCGGCAGCATGGTCGCAATGTCACCGCGTGATGTCCCGTACGCTGCCCTTGTCGAGCCGCAGGCGCCGCCGCGCACGGTTCGCGACGGCGGAGTCGTGGGTGACGACCACGAGTGTCAGCCCCTCCGCGTTCAGCGCTTCCAGAACCGCGAGGATCTCATCACGCATCGATTCGTCGAGGTTGCCGGTCGGCTCATCCGCCAACAGCACCCGCGGCCGCTTCGCGATCGCCCGCGCGATCGCGACCCGCTGCTGCTGACCGCCGGAGAGCTCTCCCGGACGGTGGTCGCCGCGATCGGCCAAATCGACGCGCTCGAGCGCCTCGGTCACCCGCGCGGCCCGCTCGTCTTTGGCGAGCCGGAGCGGCTCGAGGCCCATGTCGACGTTCTCCGCCGCGGTCAGCGTCGGGATGAGATTGAACGCCTGGAAGACGAAACCGATCTCGATCGCACGGACGCGCTCGAGGTCGCGAGCGGTCGCGGTGGCCAGATCCGTCTCGCCGATCAGGATATGCCCCACGGTCGGCTGATCGAGGGCACCCAGCAGTTGGAGCAGCGTCGATTTGCCACCGCCGGTCGGGCCCTGGATCGTGACGAAGTCGCCCTGGGCGATCTCGACGTCGACGCCGGCGAGCGCCCGGATCACCCGCTCCTTTTGTGTGTAGGTCTTCGTGACCCCCGCAAGGCGATAGGCCGCGGGAGTGGGGATAGCCGCGGCATCCGCCACGATCGGTTCGATGATGGTCATGGTGCTTCGCCTTTGAGAGTCGGGTCAGCCGATGGCGCGGAGCGCTTCGGCGGGGCTGAGTCGGGCGGCTCGCCAGCCGCCGAAAGCACCGGCGATCAGACCGCCGGCCACGGCGAGCAACAACGCGGCGACGACGATCCAGAGCGACAGTGGCGCGCTCAGCACGATGTCCGTGGCTGCCTCTGCGGCCTGGCCGAAGCGTCCGGCCGGCATGCCTGCGCCGCCCGGACCTCCCAGAGTCGTGGCGGGCGTCGACGAGATCGTGGGCGACAACAGCGTGATCGCCGTCGCGCCGGCGACCCCTAAGAGCACGCCGATCACGCCGCCGAGGAGAGCCTGGACGACGGATTCGCCGGCGACCTGTCCGACGACGCGGGAGTTGGACCAGCCGATCGCCTTGAGCGTGCCGAGCTCGCGCGTGCGGCGCGAAATACCCGAGATGGTGAAGAGGACCGCGAGGGCCACCGCGACGGCGAGCACGATGATCGAGAGCCAGGTGCCGAGACTCGTGATGAGCGCTCCCGCACTGGCCAGCGAGCCCGACAGGGTCGCGGCGAGCTCGGACTGCGAGTTGACGGTCGCATCCGGGAGCGCGTCTTGGAGCGCGATCTGCACCGACGCGATCGCGTCGCTCGAGGATGCCTGCACGTACACGGCGGAGATCACCTCACCCGCTCCGGAGAGGTCCTGTGCGACATCGAGCGGGATGTACACGTTCGCGGCAGTATCGGCGGACGCCGACGACGAGGACACGATCCCGACCACCTCGAGGTCCTGTCCCCCGAGGTCGATCGTGTCGCCGACCGCGAGATCGGCGCCGGCAGCATACGTCGAATCGAGGACCGCGACGAAGGTCCCCGCATCCGCGGACGCGAGTGCACGCCCGTCTGCGACCGTTACCGACGACAGCGGTCCGACCGTGACATCGGTGGGGTCGATACCCAGCACCGACGTTGCGTCGACCCCGAAGGATCCGCCGCCGAATCCGCCTTCCGCGCCGTCCGCCGGGGGCATCTGCTGATCCGGAGTCGTACCCTCGGTCGTCGGCCGCTGCGGGAGTTCACCGGAGAACGTCGTGTTCTCCAGGCTCAACGCGCCCGTCGCCGAGGACACCCCGTCGACAGCGCTGACCGTCTCGAGCGTTGACGCATCCAGCGTGGTGCGCCCCCGCTCGGTCGTGAGCTGGGACTGGTCGAGTGTCGTCGTGCCGTCCTCCGCGGTCGTCCCCGCCTCGGCATCGAAGTCGAATTGGGGTCCGCCGCGCTCGCCTTCACCCGGTTGCGCCTGCGCGCCGGTCACGGTCAGGTCCGTACCGACGCCGTAGACGGATGCCAGGGCCTGCGTCTGGGCGGCACCCACACCGGCCGAGAGCGCGTTGACGATGATGACGAGAGCAACGGCGATCGCGAGGCCGGTGGCCACGATCGCGGTCTGTTTGGTGCGACCGGAGAGCTCTCGGCGCAAGTATGTCCAGTACATGGGTCTCCTTCATGCGTCGCGCGGTTTGCGGCGACATCGATGAAGCTAGAAGGCCGGATGATGCGAGAACCCAGGCGTGCTGAGCAGTTTGCTATGCGTGTACCGTCCGACCACGGCATCCCCTGTGATCTGATTCATAGGCTCTGCATAGGCACAGCCATAGGCGCTTCACAGATAGGCCGCGACAATAGGGGCATGACCGCTCTCCCCGCCGCTCCCGCCCTGCACCGTCCTGACGGATCACCCTTGCGCGTGCTGGTCGTGGACGATGAGCAGATGTTGACCGACCTGTTGTCGATGGCCCTGCGGATGGAAGGCTGGGAGGTCCGCACCGCCGGGTCGGGCTTCGACGCCTTGACCGTGGCACGCGAGTTCGATCCCGACGCGCTCGTCCTCGACATCATGATGCCGGACCTCGACGGTATGGCGGTGCTGCAGCGACTGCGGCACTCCGGCAACGACGTCCCCGTGCTGTTCCTGACCGCGAAGGATGCGGTCTCCGACCGCGTTGCCGGCCTCACGGCGGGCGGTGACGACTATGTCACGAAGCCGTTCAGCCTCGAAGAAGTGGTCGCACGCCTCCGCGGCCTCATGCGCCGCGCGGGCAACGCCACGGCGGGTGGGTCCGACCCGATTCTGCGGGTCGGCGCATTGACGCTCAACGAGGATTCCCACGAAGTCGAGCGCGACGGAGTCGAGATCGAACTGACCGCGACGGAGTTCGAACTCCTGCGCTTCCTCATGCGCAATCAGCGGCGCGTGGTCTCGAAGGCGCAGATCCTCGACCGCGTCTGGAACTACGACTTCGGTGGACGCTCGTCGGTCGTCGAGCTCTACATTTCGTACCTGCGCAAGAAGATCGACGCCGGCCGGGACCCGCTCATCCACACGGTGCGCGGCGTCGGCTACATGATCAAAGCACCGCAGTGATCGACCCCCGCCCGCGTCGACGGTGGAGCCTGCAGACCCGCCTGATCGTCACGGTCGTCTCCCTCGTCGCCCTGATCCTCATCGCCGTGGGGCTCGCGACCGGCACGATCCTCGGTCAGATCATGCGGACGAACCTCGATGCGCAAGTGACGTCGGCATCCAGTCGCATCCTCTTCCTGCCGAACAGCTCCCGCACGGCCGCCTCGGTGCTCGACAACGGCCGACAGGAGGTCGGCACTCTCCTCGTCATGCAGTCCTACGACGGCAGGAGCGGGGCCTACATCGACCAGTCCGGCGGTGTCGTCGCGCTGACCGACACGGAAACCTCCAGCCTCGTCGGCAGCGTCGACCCCGGCGGCTGGGGAACGGTCTCCGTCGCCGGCCTGGGCGAGTACCGCGTCAAGCTGCAGGGCGCGACCGGGTACCTCTACTACATCGTCGGGATGCCGACGTCCGAGCTCAGCTCCACGGTCGCGCAGATCCTCACGACGGTGACGCTCCTGACGCTGGGTGGCCTGCTGGTGCTCGCCGCCGTGATCGCGATCGTGATCCATCGCTCACTGAAGCCCCTCCGCTCCGTCGCCGACACGGCGGCGCGGGTCGCAGCCCAGCCGCTCGATTCGGGAGATGTCACCATCAGCGAGCGGGTCCCGGCATCCGAAGCCGACGCCTCGGACGAGATCGGCCGAGTCGGCGCGGCGCTGAACACCCTGCTCGACCACGTCGACACCTCGTTGGCGGCGCGTCAGCGCAACGAGGAGCGGATGCGGGCGTTCGTCGCCGATGCGAGCCATGAGCTCCGCACGCCCCTGGCCGCGATCCGCGGCTACTCCGAGCTGTCGCTGAAGGCGCTGAGCCTCGGCGGCGGCGAAGGCGCGACGACGGCGCAGATCGAAGCCGGCGCGCAACACTCCCAGCACGGGCTGGAGCGGATTCAGGCCGCGTCGCTGCGGATGACGACGCTCGTCGAGGACCTCCTGCTGCTGGCGCGCCTCGACGAGGGCAAGGAGCTCGTCTACGGTGCCGTCGATCTCACGCGCGTCGCCGTCGACTCAGTCGCCGACGCACAGGCGGCGGGACCGGATCACGAGTGGATCATCGAGGTGGGCGAAGAACCCGTCATCGTGGCGGGAGATGGCGCGCGGCTCCACCAGGTCATGGCGAACCTCCTCGCCAACGCCCGCGTGCACACGCCTGAGGGCACCCGCGTGACCACGACCGTGCGGATCGAGGACGGCGACGCCGTGGTCCGTGTGGCCGACGACGGGCCCGGCATCGACCCCGCGGTTGCGGACGAACTCTTCGAGCGCTTCGCGCGCGCCGACTCGTCGCGCGCCCGCCAGACCGGCGGCACCGGGCTCGGTCTGTCGATCGCGAAGGCGATCGCGACGGCGCACGACGGCACGCTGTCGGTGGACAGCGAACCCGGCGCCACGGTCTTCGAGATGCGGCTGCCCGCGCGGCCTGAGACCCCGGCGTCCTGACCGGCGCCCGGGGCCCGAGGGGGCGCGATCTGCCCACCCGCCGGAGCTGAACCCGCACATCGGGTCCCCCGCATCCTGGCTGCGCTGAGCGTCACTTCTCCTCCCCCGCACAGAGATCTGCGTGGTTGTCCACTGATCGCGAGGCAGGAGGGCCGGCGACGCAGCCCGGCGCGCACGATCGAGGGATGCCTCAACTCCCCGCTCCCCTGCACGTCGAACTCGCGCCGGTATTCCGGGTCGGCACAGCGTTGGCGCTCGGTCACTCCCCGGGACGGATGCGTGCCGCAGACCTCGACGCACCGTTCCATGGCATGCGCCGGCGGCGGACGCCGCCTGTCACCGTCGACCTCACGGAGCCGCTCGCTCGTGACCGCATTCAGCGCGAGCACGTTCTCGACCAAGCGCGGGCATATTTCGCGGTTGCGCCGGACCACACCTTCCTCGCGGGGCGGTCCGCCGCAGTGGTCTGGGGGCTGCCCTGCGTCCACGGCGAGCGGCTGGAGGCCGCGGTGCTCTCGCCGCACCGCGCTCCACGCAGGCCCGGCATCCGCGGCAGGAAGCTCGCCCCGCACCTGACGAGCGTGCGTGTCTGCGGCGGCATCCGGCTGACGAGCCCCGCAGCGACGTTTGCGATGCTCGGCGGTGAGCTGTCGCACCGCGACCTCGTCGCGCTCGGAGACGCCATCGTGCGCATCCCCCGCGATCACCGAGGTCGCCCGATTCCGGATCAGCAGCTCGCGTCGATCGAGCAGCTTGTTGGCGCGACGAACGCTCCCGGGCGGAAAAACCGCGCGCGGCTGGCCGCGGCGCTCGCCGATGTGCGCGTCGGCAGCATGTCCGTGCTCGAGACCGACTACCGACTGCTCGCGGCTGCCGCGGGCCTCCCCGAACCTGTGCTGGACGTGGAGATCAGACACCCGTCCGGCGCTCTGATCGGAATCGTCGATGCGGCGTATCCCGAGTTCCACACGATCGCCGAGGTCGAAGGCGATCACCATCGCACCAGTCGGATGCAGTGGGAGCGCGACATCGAGAAACACGCCGCGCTCACAGCGCTCGGCTGGGAGGTCATCCGCGTGACGGCTGTTCACATCCGCGGCGCCCACCCGCGCGCGGCGGAATCCGTCGCGTCTGCACTGCGCCGGCACGGCTGGACCGGCTAGCCTTCGCGGCACGCCGCGGCATCCAGGGGGCGCGATCTGCCCACCTGCACCCCCACACGGGGCACATCGGGTCCCCTCGACGGCGCGCGCCGCGCAGAGGGCGCGATCTGCCCCGCCCGAGCGACGAGGCCCGCAGATTGCGACCCCTCGATCGGGAGCGCTCAGTAGCCGGAGAACGCGTCCGTCGTCAGCCCGTGGGCTTTCTCGAGCGCGGGAGCAAGGTCGGCGATGAGACCCGGAGGACCCGAGATGAAGGCGTGGCGCGATTCGAGGTCGGGGACCACGCGGTGCAGGCCCTCGGCATCCAAACGCACCCCCTCCGCCCAGCGCCAGTGCGCGGGCAGGTCGCTCGGCTCGTCGCGCGTGAAAATGATGACCGGGATGCCGGCGCGCTCCAGGTCGTCGCGGAATGCGAGCTCTTCGGCGCCCGAGGCGACGTAGACGAAGACGACGTCGCGCGCGCCGCCCGACATCCGCAGATGCCGTAGCTGAGAGACGAACGGGGTCACCCCGATGCCGGCAGCGACGAGCAGGACGGGCGTGTCGGTATGGCGCGGCAACACGAAATCACCCCAGATGCCGGAGACGGACAGCTCGCGGCCCGGCTCGATCTCGGCGAGTGCCTGCTTGTAGGTCGACTGCGATCCGCGCCGCATCGCGATCTTCACGACGGGCAGTTCTTCGGGTGCCGAGACGATGCTGAACTCCCGGCGCGTGCCGCGCGCATCGGCGTGCGCGTGGGGCACTTCGAGCTCCAGGTACTGGCCGGCCTCGAATCGCAGCATCCGGCTCGCGCGGAAGGAGAGCTCCTCGACGCTCGGGGTCAGCGACTCCCGCTGCAGGAACGTCAACCGCAGTCGCGCGCGCGTCGCGTAGGCGAATCCGAACGCGACCAGGTTGCCGATCACGACGGCTGCTTCGGGTCCGAGCGTGAGTGAACCGATCGTCACTGGTGCGCCCGCGAGGACCCCCACGACGATCGCGACGATGTACTGCTGCCAGCGGCGCGGCGGCTGCGTGAGCGGCTCGGAGAACATGAACGCGGCGAGGAAGAAGAACGGCGACGACCAGAGCACGGTCGAGATGATCGTGCCGATATCGACGGCGACGCCCGCGCCGCTGTACGCGAGGGCGACGCGCACGAGGTTCACCGGTAGCGCGATCGCGAGGAACAGCAGCACCGGCCGCAGCTTGTCGGCACGCGCGACGACGAGGAAGCCGAGCACGATCACCGGCAGCGCGAGGGCGGGCGCGCCGACCCACCAGCCGGCTGCGCCGAGGCCGTAGGCCCCACTGGAGACCGTGATGATCGACAGCGCCATCGCACCGAACGCTGCCGGGTTGAGGATGTGCCGGCCGCGCCACGCGATCACGTACTTGGATGCCGACGCCAGCACGCCGGCAACCGCCACCCCCACGAGCCCCAGCGGTTCGACGGTCGGGTACAGGACGAACAGGAGGATCCCGGCCGTGATGAGGGACGACTCGATGCGCCAGATCCGCCCGGTGAGGCGCTGGCCGAGCGCGTCGACGGCGACGCACGCAACGTTGAGCACAACGAAGGTCGCCAGCAGCGCCGGAGCGGAGGGCGCGACCTGGTCGAACAGAGCGAGCACGAGCGAGACCGCCGTGAGGATGCCGAGCGAAACCAAGACGAGGCGGTACATCGACACGCGGCCGACCACGGCGAGCAGTCGATTCCAGAGGGCGGTCAGTCGAGTCATCACGATCCAAACTATCGCTGGAGGAAGAGATCTGCCGAGCACCCGGGTGACCACTCGACACGGCCGTCGCTGAGCATGCGCACCCATTCGACGCCCCGCTCGTGCGCGAGGGCCGTGCCCCCGTCGAAGAACAGCGCGGTCGCGACGGCGTCGGCGATCATCGCGGTCGGTGCTGCTGCCCAGGTGGCGGCGACCGTGCGGACGGGCTGCCCGGTGCGGGCGTCGAGCACATGATGGAGCCCGTCCCCCCAGGCGCGCCGGTTGGTGGCCGAGGCGCACAGCGCCCCGTCAGCGATCTCCCACACGCCGATCGCGGTCGCTGCGTCGTACGGATGCTCGAGCGCGATGCGCTCGATGCGCCCGCGCACGCGGATGTCTCCGCCGGCATCCACGACGGTGGGTCCGTCGCCGAGTGCGGCCGCGACGAGGTCGACGAGGCGCCCTTTGCCGAGCGCCCCGACATCGATCACGGCAGGTTCGGCCAGGCTGAGGATCCCGCCCTCCCACGCCAGGAGGTCCTGCCAGGCCGCCGGCGCCGCGGCCGCTCCCCCGTCGATGAGCGAGAAGGCGGCATCGTATCCGCGGCGCGCGAGGCTCCCGCCGACGAGCGGGTTGACCGCCCCGCCGGTCGCCCGGGACAGCGCGAGATACATGTCGAGCATCTCCGCGGCATCCGCAGGTGCCGTGACCCGGCCGCCGCCGCTCAGGGTCGCCACGAGCGAATCGGGGCGAAAACGCGACCACTCCCGATCGAACGTCTCGATGACGGCGCTCACCCGCTCGCGCACGGCGTCGCCCGCGGGGACGGGCGTCACGATCTGCCAGCGGGTACCGATCGCGTCGAAGGTCCACGCGCCCGCTGCGGTCATGCGGCGGCGTCGGCCTTGATCTTCTCGAGGGCGTCGTTGAACCCGCCGCTCGTGAGCGACGACCCGGCGACACGGCTCACCTCGAGCGCGTCGATCTCCTGACCGACGACGACCTCGCTGATACCTCCGATGAACTGCTCCTGGTACTGCCGCGACTGCGGGCTCGCCGCGTCGCCGGCGACCTCGACCGCCGTCACGATGTCGTCGGCGAGCGTGATCGTCACCGTGACGGTTTCGGCCACGCCGCCCCCATCGACGTAGGTGCCGTCTTCCGTGTAGGTGCCGTTGGTGTAGCCGCCGGTGGTGGCCGAGCCAGTCGATCCGGTTTCGGCGGGAGCGGTCGTCGGCGTGGCCACCGAATCTTCCGCCGTCGCCGTGGTGGCACAGCCGGCCAAGACGACGACTCCGAGGACGGATGCCGCTGCGGCGCCGGTGCGAAGCGTGCGGTGCGAGGGTACGACAGTGGTGCGGATCATGATGGTCCTCCTTCTGGGGTGCCCGTGTGGCGTTGTCTCCACCAGGTGTTTTCACCCTAAGCGCGCGGCACGGGCATCCACCCGGCGAAACCTATGCGTCAGCATTGAATCCAGCCGCGTTCACTCGCCGCGACGGCGGGCAGCCTTGAGCACCTCGACGATCGCGAAGATGCCGAGGGAGAAGACGAGGGGCAGTGCCCAGCCGATCAGATCCAACGGCTCCGAGCCGAACAGCGCGTTCATGAACGGGACGTACGTGAAGATCAGTTGCAACACGAGCAGCGCGATCGCCGACCACCAGACCATCCGGTTGCCGCGGAACACGGCGGTCGTGAAGCTCGACCGGCTGAGGAAACGGCAGTTGAAGAGGTACGCCAGCTGGCCGAGGGCGAGCATCGTGACCGCCTCGGTCCGGGCGACGTCGAGGTCGCTCCCCCGCGCCACCGAGATCCCGAAGACCGCCAGCGTCGCCCCGCCGATGAGCAGCGACACGAGCAAGACGAAGCCGAGTTCCCGCCCCGCGATGATCGACCCGCCCGCCGCGCGCGGCTTGCGGTTCATGATGCCGCGCTCTGCCGGCTCGTAGGCGAGGGCGAGCGAAAGAGTGACGGCCGTCACCATGTTGACCCACAGCACCTGGACGGGCGTGAGCGGCAGGGTGAGCCCGAAGACGACCGCGACCAGGATCACGAGTGACTGTGCTCCGTTGGTCGGGAGGAGGAAGACGACCGACTTGCGCAGATTGTCGTAAATGCGCCGACCCTCGGCGATCGCGCTGCGGATCGTGGCGAAGTTGTCGTCGGCCAGCACGATTTCGGCGGCTTCTTTGGTCGCCTCGGTGCCCTTGATGCCCATCGCGATGCCCACATCGGCGCGTGTGAGCGCGGGGGCGTCGTTGACACCGTCGCCGGTCATCGCGACGACCTCGCCGTGCGACTGCAGGGCGCGGACGATCCGGATCTTGTGTTCGGGGCTCGTGCGGGCATAGACGTCGACGTCTCGCACGACCGCCTTCAACTGCTCCTGACTGAGCGCCTCCAGCTCGCCACCGGTGAGCACACGCACGTCGTCATCGCCGTGCGCCTTCGGGATCAGCCCCATCTCACGCCCGATCGCGACCGCCGTGCCGGCGTGGTCACCGGTGATCATCTTCACGCGAATGCCGGCGGCATGGCAGTCGGCGATCGCCTCGATCGCCTCCGGACGGGGCGGATCGACGATTCCCCACAGACCCAGGAACTCCAGATCCTCGAGATCGTCGATGCTGACGTCCTCGCCCCGCGTGGGCTTGCGTGCCGCGGCGAGCACGCGCAGGCCCTGCGCGCTCAGCTCGTCCACCGCGGCATCCCAGAACGAGCGGTCGAGCGGCGCCGCACCGTACGAACCGCGCTGGGTCAACGACCGATCGAGGAGACGGTCGGGAGCGCCCTTGACGAGGATCGCGCGCGACCCGTCGGCGGCCTCGTTGAGAGTCGCCATGAACTTGTTCTCCGAATCGAACGGGACCACGGCCACGCGCCGCGTACCGCTGCCGCCCGTACCCCCCTTCATCGCAACGACCTTGAGTGCCCCTTCCGTGGGCTCGCCGACGAGCGACCAGCGGCCCTCATCGCCGGGTGTGATGTGGGCATCGTTGCAGAGGTCCGCGACCGCGAGCACGGCGGCGAGGTCGCCGCCCCCGGCCGGCACGATGGTGCCCGTCGGGTCGTACCCGAGACCGGAAACCTCATAGCGGGCCAGCGGGGAGATGACCGTGCGGACCGTCATCTCGTTCTTCGTCAGCGTGCCGGTCTTGTCCGAGCACACGGTGGTGACCGAGCCGAGCGCCTCGACGGCGGGGAGCTTGCGGGTGATGGCGTTGCGACGCGCCATCTGCTGAACCCCGATCGCCAGCGTGATCGTCACGAGCGCCGGCAAACCCTCGGGAATCGCTGCGACGGCGAAGCCGATCGTCGCCGAGATGAGCTCGGCGAACGGCATCCCGTGCAGATAGCGACCGATGATCATCATCACCAGTGCCATGCCGAGGATGACGAGGGTCAGCACCTTCCCGAACGAATCGAGTTGCTTCGTCAGGGGTGTCGCGAGGCTTCCCGCCTCCCCCACGAGAGCTTGGATCTTGCCGATCTCGGTGCCCGCACCGGTGCCGGTGACGATCCCCCGGCCTTGACCGGCCGACACGATCGTCCCCGAGAAGGCCATCGACGTGCGGTCGCCGACCCCGGCGTCCTCCGGCACGGGGTCGGTCGACTTCGACGACGGTACGGATTCGCCGGTCAGTGCAGACTCATCGATCCGCAGCTGCGTCGCCGCGGTGAGGCGCACATCGGCCGGCACTTTGTCGCCGGGCATGAGGCGCACAACGTCGCCCGGGACGAGGTCTGCGGCCGCGATCGTGGTCCAGGCGCCCTCCCGACGCACCGTCGCGTCGGATGACAACATGCCCCGGATGCCGGCCAGCGCCTTTTCGGCTCGACCTTCCTGCACGTATCCGATGACCGCGTTGATCACGGCGACGGTCACGATGACCCAGAAATCGAGCCAGTCGCCCATGACCGCTTTGATCGCGGCGGCCGCCAGGAGGATGAAGATCAACGTGTCGTTGAAGTGGCTGAGAAAACGCAACCACGCGGGAGTCCGCTTCGGTTCGGGCAAGAGGTTCGGCCCCGCCACCGCGAGTCGCTCCGCCGCATCGCCCCGAGCGAGGCCTCCGCCGTCGGTCCGCAACTCGCGTTGCACCTCGTCGACATCTCGGGCGAACGGTCGCGCCAGGGTCAGGTGGGCGTCGGTCAGAGCGGCGAGTGCGGGCGATGCGGCCATGCCGCGATCCTACGCGCGGCAGGGGTGCCGCCGAGGGCGAGAATCAGGCGTCGCCGCCGAACATGCTCGTGACCGAGCCGTCCTCGAAAACTTCCTTGATCGCGCGGGCGAGCAGCGGCGCGATCGGCAGGATCGTGAGACCGTCAAACCGCTTCTCCGACGGGATCGGGACGGTGTCGGTCACGACGACCTCATCGATTGCCGGGTCCTGCAGCCGCGTCGTCGCCGGGTCGCTGAAGATCGCGTGCGTCGCCGCCACGATGACGCGCTCGGCGCCATTCGCCTTGAGCGCCTGCGCGGCCTTGACGATCGTGCCACCGGTGTCGATCATGTCGTCCACGAGCAGGCAGACCCGCCCGGAGACATCACCGACGATCTCGTTGACCGTCACCTGGTTGGCGACATTCGGGTCACGGCGCTTGTGGATGATCGCCAGCGGCGCCCCCAGCGAATCAGACCACTGGTCGGCGACACGCACGCGCCCGGTGTCGGGCGAGACGACGGTGAGCTTGTCGCGGTCGGCCGGCGACAGCGTCTTCTGGAAGTACTCCAGCAGCACCGGCTTGGCGAACAGGTGGTCGACGGGTCCGTCGAAAAAGCCCTGGATTTGGGCAGCGTGCAGATCGACACTCATGATCCGGTCGGCGCCGGCCGTCTTGAAGAGGTCGGAAACCAGACGGGCGCTGATCGGCTCGCGGCCGCGGCCCTTCTTGTCCTGCCGCGAATACGGGTAGTACGGCGCAACGACCGTGATGCGCTTGGCGGACGCCCGCTTCGCGGCATCCAACATGATCAGCGTCTCCATGACCCATTCGTTGACCGGCGGGCCGAACGACTGGATGATGAACGCGTCGCAGCCGCGGATCGACACCTCGAAACGCGTGAGGATCTCACCCGATGCGAACGTGCGGTGCTCGGTCGGGACGAGCTCGGTGCCGAGATGCTCCGCGACCTGCGCCGAGAGCTCCGTGTGGGAGCTTCCGGACGCGACGACGAGCCGCTTCTTGGTCTTCGCGACGATGCCGGGCGCAATGCCGCGTTCGACGTCCAGGTCAACCGTTCGCTTCTTGCGCGCCATCGTCAGCTCCCTGTGCAGACCGGGTGCGAGCGGCGGCGTCCGCCGCGGCCGTGCCCGATCGATGATTCTCGACCCATCCCTCGATGTTGCGCTGAGGGGCGACGGTCAAAGCGAGTGCACCGGGAGGCACATCCTTGCGGATAACGGCACCGGCCCCGGTTTTCGCGCCGTCTCCGATCCTAACGGGCGCGACGAACACGTTGTGCGAGCCGGAGTGCACTTCGTCGCCGATCTCGGTGCGGTGCTTGGCGATGTCGTCGTAGTTCGCCGTGATCGCGCCGGCACCGAGGTTCACGCCGCGTCCGATGGTCGTGTCGCCGATGTACGACAGGTGCGGGACCTTGCTGCCCTCACCGATCGTGGAGTTCTTCGTCTCGACGAACGTGCCGATCTTGCCGTTCGCGCTGAGCACCGTCCCCGGCCGCAGATAGGCGAACGGGCCGACGGTCGCGCCGGCGCCGATCACGGCGAGCGTGGCATCGGTGCGCCGCACGGTCGCATTCTCGCCGACCTCGCAGTCTTCGAGCGTCGTGTCGGGGCCGATGACGGCGCCCGCGGCGACGGCGGTCGAGCGCAGGATGTGCGTGTTCGGCAGCACCGTCACATCGGGTGCGAGGGTCGCGGTGACATCGATCCACGTCGTCGCCGGGTCCTGGATCGACGCTCCCGCGAGCTGCCAGCGACGCACCGTGCGGGCGTTGAGCAGTCGCCCGGCTTCGGCGAGTTGCGCGCGGTCGTTGACGCCGAGCGTCAGCGAGACGTCCGTCGTGACGGATGCCGTGACCGCGAGACCCGCGCCGCGCACAAGACCGATGACGTCGGTCAGGTACTTCTCCCCCTGCGCGTTCTCGACGCCGACCCGAGCGAGTTCCGCGCGCAGCGTGGGGCCCTGGAAGACATACACCCCGGCGTTGATCTCGGTGACGGCGATCTCGGCGGCCGAGGCATCTTTCTGCTCCACGATGCGCTCGACGGCACCGTCGGTCGTGCGGATGACGCGGCCGTAGCCCGTGGCATCGGGAAGGACGGCGGACAAGAGCGTCACGGAGGCACCCGAAGACCGGTGGTCGCGGATGAGGCCGGTGAGGGTGTCGGCATCCAGCAACGGGACGTCACCGGAGAGCACCAGAACGTCGCCGGTGAACTCGGGAAGTGCGGCGAGGGCGACTTCGACGGCCCGGCCCGTTCCCGGGATCTCGTCCTGATCGACGACGACCACCTCGTCGGAGATGCCCTGCACTGCCTCGGCGACCTGATCGCGCTCGTGGCGGACCACGACGACGACGTGTCCGGGCGCGAGATCACGTGCGGTGTCCAGCACATGCCCGACGAGCGGACGACCGCCGATGCGGTGCAGGACCTTCGGCAACGTGGACCGCATGCGCGTACCTTGCCCGGCGGCGAGGATGACCACGGCGAGCGAGGAGTCCAAGGGGTTCTGCGTCATGCTCCGCCGCCAGGATTCGAACCTAGACCGAACAGCTCCAAAGGCTGTCGTGCTGCCATTACACTACGGCGGATCACGGTGACGCCCGGGAGCGCGAACCGCTCGACCAGTCTGCCACGATCGCGTCGCTCGCTCGGTGCGCAGACGGGAAAAGCGATAATGGTGCGATGAGCGCTCAGCACGATGAGGTGGACCGGATCGTCGGCGCGTGGCGCGCCCAACGACCCGATCTCGACTTCTCGCCGCTCGGGGTGCTCTCCCGGGTCGACCGCCTGTCGCGCCACCTCGACCGAGCCCGCCGTGAAGCTTTTCGCCGTAGCGACCTCGAACCGTGGGAGTGGGATGTGCTGTCGGCCCTCCGCCGCGCGGGAGAGCCGTTCCAGCTGAGCCCCAAGCAGCTGTTGCTGCAGACCCTCGTCTCCAGCGGCACGATGACCAACCGCATCGATCGGCTCGTCGGCCGCCGACTCGTGCGACGCGAAGCCGATCCGGCCGACGGACGCAGCGTCCTGGTCACGCTGACCGAAGACGGTCGCACACGCGTGGATGCCGCGATCACGCGCCTGGTCGATGCCGAAGCGGAGCTCCTGGCCGCGCTTCCTCGCGTCGACCGCGAACGCCTCGCGGGGCTGCTGCGCAAGCTCAGCCTGGAATTCGACTCCTGATTGCGACCGCCGCTCTCACGCGAGCATCATGAAGAGTTTCTCCAACTCCGCGGTGGTCACGCCGTCTTCGGCTTCGGCGGCTTCCGGGTCGGCGAGGCAATCCTTCATCGCGGTGGAGATGATGGCGAAACCCGCGCGATCGAGGGCACTCGAGACCGCGGAGAGCTGGGTCACGACATCTCGGCAAGGCTTCTCCTGCTCGACGGCCGCGATCACGGCTTCGAGCTGACCGCGGGCACGACGCAAGCGGTGCAGGATGCGGCGCTGCGCGTCGGGATCGGTGGTGGTGGTCATGGTTTTTCCTCCCGTGTGCGGGTCACTGGCCGAACAACCGCGCGAAGAAGCCGTTGCCGGACTCTGTGACGTGGCCTTCGCACCGCTGCGAGCGGGGCACGCCCCGCATCACCTGGTCGACATGCTGTCCACATCCGGACCAGGTCGTCTTACCGCAGGTCTTGCATGTCACGGCGTAGCACATGAGTGATTCTCCTCTGTCTCAGTGGGTGATCAGGACGTCGTCGGCGCGGTCGCCCAGCACCGCGCGAAGAGTGAGCATGCCGCCCGACATCGAGGCCGAGTCCAAGCCGGCCTGCGCGAGCACGCGATGCGCGATCGCGGACCGGACGCCCGATTGGCACATGACGCGCACGGGGCGTCCGGCCGCGGCCGCGCGCACCTCGTCGAGGCGCGCGCGCAGCTCGGTGTGCGGAATGTTCGGGGCGCCCGGCACATGCCCCGACGCATATTCCACGGGCGTGCGGACGTCGAGAACGAGCGCGTCTTCCTGCACGACGTCGAGGTCGTGCGCGTACCAGAGACGCAGGGTGCCGTTCAGGACGTTCTCGCCGAGCATCCCGATCATGTTCACGGGATCTTTCGCCGACCCGTACGGCGGCGCGTAGGCCAGGTCCAGGTCGATGAGGTCGTCGACGGCCCAGCCTGCACGGATGGCGGTGGCCAGAACGTCGATCCGCTTGTCGACGCCGTCCAGCCCGACCGCTTGCGCGCCCAGCAGCAGCCCATCCGCCGCGCGCACGTGCACGACGAAGTGGATCTGCGACGCGCCCGGGAAGTAGCCCGCGTGCTGCCCGGGGTGCAGGTGCAGCGTCCGGAAGTCGATGTCGGCGGCCTGCAGCGAGGCCCGATTCGCGCCGGTGAGCGCGACAGTTTGGTCACCGACGCGCACGATCGCAGTGCCGATCGGCTGCGGGATCGGGCGCGCGGTCTCGGGTCGCAGGATGGCATCGGCGACGAGCCGCCCGGCACGGTTCGCGGGACCTGCGAGAGCGACGGGACGCCGCGTTCCGGTGACCGCATCGGTCGACACGGTGGCGTCACCCACGGCGTAGACGCCGGGGAGGGACGTGCGGCCGTGCTCGTCGACGATCATCGCACCGCGCTCACAGGCGACGCCGGCGGCCTCGAAGACCGCGGTGTCGGGGCGGACACCGACCGACAAAACGATGAGGTCTGCTGCGATGCGGGAGCCGTCGGCGAGCACGACGGCGTCCTCGTCTGCTCCGGACTCGATGGCCGTCGCCGCGACACCTGGCCGCACGTCGACGCCGATCCGGCGGAGTTCACCCGTGACGAGCGCGGCGAGTTCGTCTTCGAGCGGAGGCAGGACATGCGGGGCGAACTCGACGATGGTCGTGTGCAGGCCCTGGTGGACGAGCGCCTCCGCCGCTTCGATGCCGATGAATCCCGCCCCGAGGACGACGGCGCGTTCGGCGCCCGAGTCGACCTTGTCGCGCAGAGAGAGCGCGTCTTCGACGGTCCGCAGCGTCCGCAGCCGCGGAGAATCAAGGCCCGGAATGGGCGGCAGCGCGGCCTGCGCGCCGGGCGCGAGGACCAGAGCGTCGTACGAGATCTGTTCGATCCCGTCGGGGGTCGCAACGGTCACTGTGCGCGCGATGGCATCCATCGCGACGACGTCGTGTCCGGTGCGCACGTCGAGGTTGAGTGCTGCGTGGAGCGAGGCGGGGGTCTGCACCAGCAGGGCGGCACGATCGGTGATCTCGCCGCTGAGGTAGTAGGGCAGTCCGCAATTCGCGAACGAGACGTGCGGACCGCGCTCGAGAACGACGATCTCGGCGCTCTCATCCAGACGCCGTGCTCTCGCGGCGCAGCTCATTCCTCCGGCGACCCCGCCGACAACCACGATCTTCATCTTCCCTACTCCCCTTCGATGCGTCGTCCGCACCGTGCGAGCATACCCCCGGGGGTATGTGGAAGGCAAAGCGAAAGGAACGTCGGTCCTGGTTGAGGTCAGTCCAGGAGCGCGCTGAGTTCGAGCCAGCGTTCCTCGAGGGCCGCGATCTCGCTGTCCACGGCGCTGATCGCCTGCATCCGTTCGGCGAGCCCGGCGAAGTCGGACTGGTCGTGGTCGGCCAGCGCGGTGCGCGCGGCATCCACCTGCGCCGTGAGCTTCTGGATGCGGCGCTCGGCCGCCGCCAACTCCTTCTGCGCCGAGCGCAGTTCGGCGCCGGCGAGGGCGGGCGTCCGCGCCGCGGACCCGACCGATGCCTTCGCACCGCCAGAGCGCTCGATCTCACGGAGACGCAGGTACTCGTCGATCCCACCGGGGAGATGACGCAGGTGACCGCTCAGGACGGCATATTGCTGGTCGGTGACGCGCTCGAGGAAGTATCGGTCGTGGCTGACGACGAGGAGCGTGCCCGCCCACGTGTCGAGGAGATCCTCGATCGCGGCGAGCATGTCGGTGTCCAGGTCGTTCGTCGGCTCGTCGAGGATCAGCACGTTGGGCTGATCGAGCAGGATCAGCAGGAGCTGAAGTCGGCGCTGTTGCCCTCCGGAGAGATCCTTGACGGGCGTCGACAGCTGCGCGGACGAGAACCCCATGCGTTCGAGAAGCTGACCGGGCGTCAGCTCGGTCGCCTTCGATCCGGACCCGAGCGTGTAACTCGTGCGGAGGCCCGAGATCACGGTCCGGACCGGGGACTTCATGTGCTCGTCGAGCTCATCCATGCGCTGCGTGAGGGTCGCGACCTTGACGGTGGAGCCACGCTTGACCCGCCCGCTCGTGGGCGTGACCGTGCCGGCGATGAGGCCGAGCAGGGTCGACTTGCCCGCACCGTTGACACCCAGGATGCCGGTGCGCTCGCCGGGCGCGACCAACCAGGTCACATCCCGCAGCACCTCTCGACCGTCGTAGGAGACTCCGACGTCCAGCAGATCGACGACGTCCTTGCCGAGTCGCGTGACGGCGAGCGACTGCAGCTGCACAGGGTCGCGGATCTCGGGGACATCGGCGATGAGCGCGTTGGCCGCGTCGATGCGGAACTTGGGCTTCGCGGTCCGCGCGGGAGCACCTCGGCGGAGCCACGCGAGTTCCTTCGTCGCGAGGTTCTTGCGACGCTGCTCGATCACAGCGGACTGCCGGTCGCGCTCGACGCGCTGCAGGATATACGCCGCATATCCCCCGTCGAACGGCTCGACCATGCGGTCGTGCACCTCCCAGGTGCGCGTGCAGATCTCATCGAGGAACCACCGGTCGTGCGTGACGACGAGGAGTGCGCCCGAGCTTGCCACCCAGCGGCGCTTCAGGTGAGCGGCGAGCCAGGCGACGGCTTCGACGTCCAAGTGGTTCGTGGGCTCGTCGAGAGCCAGCACGTCCCAGTCGCCGACGAGCAGGCGCGCCAGCGCCACGCGGCGACGCTGACCACCGGAGAGCCCGAGGACCGGGCCGTCCCAGTCCAGGTCGCCGACAAGACCCGAAATGACGTCCCGGATGCCGGCATCCCCCGCCCATTCGTACTCGAGGCGGTCGCCGACGACGCTCTGCGCGATCGTGAGCGAATCGTCGAGCGTGTCGCCCTGGTCGAGGACCCCGACGCGCACCCCACCGCGCACGGTGACGCGTCCGGAATCGGGTTCGAGCCGCCCGGCGAGCATCGCCATGAGGCTCGACTTGCCGTCACCGTTGCGGCCGACGATGCCGATGCGGTCCCCCTCGTCGACGCCGAGCGAGACGCCGTCGAAGACGACCTTGGTGGGAAATTCGAGGTGGAGGCCTTCGGCCCCGAGAAGATGTGCCATGTCCTCTCCAGGGTAGGCGCTCCGCGCCGCGCGGACGCCAGGGCCCTGCGCTCATCCGCCCCACATCGTGCTTTCGCGGCGAAGGAGGCATCTTTCGCGCCGGATGAACCGGCGCCAGCCAGGGTCATCCGGCGCAGATGGTGGCTTCGCCGCGGGGAAAGCGGCATCCGCGCCGGACGAAGGGCGACGGATGCCGTCGCTTCAGTACCAGAAGCTCAGACGGGGCGCTTCGGTCGTGGCGAACACACGGGCGACCCGCGCCGGGTCGTCGGTCTGGATGCGACCGGCCTTCGCGAGCGTCACGGGCGACACCCCGCCGAGCAGGATCGCGGACAGCTCGGTGATCCCGGTCCGTACCGCAAGCTCGCCCAGCGGCGCATGATCGACGGGGTCGATCGATGCCGCTCCCGACTCGTCCACGCTCAGCACGAATGTGCCGCCGGCGATCCCGAGCGGGTCATCGACCTCGAGCACGACGGTGTCCGCGGCGTTGTAGCGGCGCGCGCCGAGCGCAGCCGGGACATCGAGGACCCGCAGGTAATGGTGGTCGCGGAGGGTGATCGTCGCAGCCCGCTGATCGGCGAGCATCCACCACAGCGGCTCGTCGATCGCGAGTTCGCCGACGCGGATCGTGGCGATCAGGTCCATCGACAGCAGGAACTGCCAGAGGCTCGCATACGCCGCGTCGGTGGCGGCCAGGAGCATGGTCACGTCGATCGCGGAGGACGCGAAGTCGGCCTCGTTCTCGGTCACCGCGTACAGCACCAGGCCGTCGACCTCTCCGCCGTCGCCGCGATACTGCAGCACGCGCAGCCGCTCAGCCTTCTCGGCATCGGGTCGGGTGCCGAACGCGTGGTCCCACTGACCCCCCGGCCGGCCGACTTCGCCCGTCATACCCGGCCGGATGCGGTCGTGCAGGGATTCGGCGAGCTCGCGCCCGCGTTCCCGAGAAACGAAATCGATGCGACCGGAGGCGGCCGGCCCCACCCAGCCGGCCCGGCGGACGTCGATCTCCCAGCCGGCGGCGGTGACGGCTGCGCCGAACCCGAACCGTCCGTAGATGCTCGACTCGCTCACCGTCAGCGCCGCGAGCGGGAAGCCGAGGGAGGCCGCCGTCCGCAGCTCGCCCGCCATCAGATGCCGGAGCAGCCCGCGGCGCCGATGCGTCGGCGCGACCGTGACCGAGCTGATCGCGCATGCCGGGACAATGGCCCCGGGAACGGAGAGCTCCGTCCCCCAGGAGGCGAACGTGGCGACCGGGATCTCCGGCTGCGGCGCACCGGCGTCGTAGACGGCCACCTTCCGGCGGTGGGCGGTGTGATCGAAGTAGGCCTGGCGTTGGACCTCGGTGCGCTCGGGGTCCAGGAATCCGCGCGACACGGCTTCCAGCCAGGCATCGGTCTGGGCGCGGTCCGCGTCGTCGACACGGCGGACCTCGAGCGCGGCCGCGGCGACACCGCTGCGGAGGGACTCATCGAGCGGAGCGTCGTGAAACACGTCAGCGAGATCGGACATGGGTTCTCCCATCGAAAGTGGCGGGGGGATCAAGAGTCAGGTGAGGACGCGCGCGCCCGCGACCGGGCCGTGCGTCGCGACGACGCGATGGCCGGCGCTGCTGAGTGCCCGGGCGAGGGCATCGGCACCGCCGGGAGCGGCGAGGAAAGCGATCGTCGGGCCCGAGCCCGACACGAAGCCCGCGAGGGCGCCCGCTTCGACGCCGCGCGCGATGACGTCGTTCAGTGCGGGAAGGAGACTGCACGCGGCCGGTTGCAGGTCGTTCGCGATGGCGACCGAGAGGGCGACCGCATCCCCCGCACGGAGCGCCGCAAGCACACGCGGATCGACGGTCGGCACCGCGATGTGCGGCCGGATGTCGGGCGTCGCACGCAGTCGGTCCAGCTCGGCGTAGACCCCGGGCGTCGACAATCCGTCGGTGCGCGTGACGAGCACCCACTCGAAGCGCCCGCGGACGAGGGCAGGCGCAAGCTCGTCGCCGCGACCGGTGCCCACCGCCGTCCCGCCGCGCAGAGCGAAAGGCACGTCGGCGCCGAGCTCGGCGCCCAACGCGTGCAACTCGGCGGCGCTGAGTTCTCCGCCGAGCAGCTCGTTGACGGCGACGAGGGTCGCGGCGGCATCCGCCGACCCCCCACCCATGCCACCGGCGACCGGCACGCCCTTGTGGATCTCGAGATGGATGCCGCCCTCCCACCCGGCGGCACGCGCGACCAGTCGAGCGGCACGCACGGCGAGGTTCCGGTCATCCAACGGCACGCCCGAGACGTCGACGGTGCCGGTCACCTCGACGGTGTAGCCCTCGCCGACCTGCGCCCACACGTCCTCGAAGAGCGCGACGGCCTGGTACACCGACGCGACCTCGTGATAGCCGTCGGGCTGCACGTCCCCCACGGCGAAGAACACATTGATCTTCCCGGGGGCGCGCACGTGTACCCGCCGGGTCTGCACGCGACTCAAGGTCACGCCGACGCCGAGCTCGCCCAGATGTCACCGATCCCGGCGGCGATGACGTCGATCTGCTCGAGCTCTTCCGTATCGAACGCGGGTCCCGCCGCCGCCGCGATGTTCTCGTCGATCTGCTCGGTGCGCGATGCGCCGATGAGCGCCGACGCAACGACCTCGTCACGCAGTACCCACTGCAGTGCGAGCTGGGCGAGACTCTGACCACGCTCCTTGGCAATGACATCGAGCGAGCGGAGACCCTGCAGGGCCGTGTCGCTGAGCGCTCCGCCCGGCAACGATGAGCGCTGCTGCGAACGCGCCGAGGTGCCGTCACCGAGGTACCGGCTGGTCAGCAGCCCCTGGGCGAGCGGCACGAAGGCGATCGCTCCCATCTGCTCCTGGCGGAGGGCACCGGTGAGGCCATCCTCGATCCATCGGTCGAGAATCGAATACGACGGCTGATGGATCAGCAGCGGAGTGCCCAGTGACCGGGCGATCGCTGCGGCTTCGACCGTCTGAGCCGCACTGTACGACGAAATGCCGACGTAGAGCGCCTTGCCCTGGCGGACGAGGGTGTCGAGGGCCCCGATCGTCTCCTCCAGCGGGGTCACCGGATCGAAGCGGTGCGAGTAGAAGATGTCGACGTAGTCGATGCTCATGCGCTGCAGCGACTGCTCAGCGCTCGCCAACAGATACTTCCGCGAGCCCCAGTGCCCGTAGGGGCCGTCCCACATGTCGTAGCCCGCCTTGGAGGAGATGATCAGCTCGTCGCGGTACGGTGCAAAGTCCTCGCGCATCATCCGGCCGAAGTTCGTCTCGGCCGAGCCGTACGGCGGCCCGTAGTTGTTGGCGAGGTCGAAGTGGGTGATCCCACGATCGAAAGCGTGGCGCAACAGCGCGCGCTGGTTGTCGAAGGGGTAGTTGTCCCCGAAGTTCCACCAGAGTCCGAGCGAGATGGGCGGCAGATACAACCCGCTCTGTCCGACCCGGCGGAAGCCGGGGGAACTCGCATAACGGTCTGCGGCAGCTGCGTAGGGACGGTGGAGGTCGCCGCCACGACTGGGCGGGAAACGGTCTTCGTTGTCGGTCACTCCCTCAGGCTAGCGAGCACCGGCGGCACCTGGGGTACCGGCGAAACGTCGGAGAAACGAATCGCGCTTATCGTTGCAAGAACTACGGTTCGGAAAGAAGGACGCATGCCGCCACTGAAGGCGCTCCCCGCGCACCCCCACCCTTGGTCGGCTTTGCTGACGCGCGATGATCTGCGCTGGGTGGACGGTGTGCTGCACATCATCCACGACGACCTGACGCCGGAGGCGGCCCACACCGCCGACCTCCTGTTGATCGCGGACGCGCTGACGTCCGCAGGGATCGATCCGCTGCTCGTGCGACATGACCGGCGGACGCCGGTCATCGTGGTGGATGCCGGAGAGTCCGAAGCCGCGCACCGCGCCCTGGCGGACCTCGCGTCGGACGAACCGCTGTATGCCAAGCCGCGCGGCGGCCAGGCACGCCTTGCGGCGGATCTTCCGGCCTTCGATGCACGGACCCCCTGGTCGTTGCGCGTCTTCCGGCCTCGCGTGACATCCAATGGTGCACTCCAGTACGGCCTGGCCGAGTCGGTCCGGGTGGAAGCCTGGCGCACCGAGGACGGCACGGTGCACGCCCCGCGTCCGACCGCGTTGACACGTCGCGTGTTCGCGGCTGCCGACCTCGTGCCGGCGACGGTGGAGCGCTACGGACGTACCTGGCGCACGATCTCGGGCATGTTCGATCCGCAGCCGGGCGAAGTCACGGCCGAGATCGACATGGTCTTCTCATGGGTCGACGGATCGTCCAGCGCGTTCCAACGCCAGCGCGCCGCGCAACTCGAAGAGTATGTGGTCGGTGACGGCGACGACGGACCGGCCCGCTACCGACACGTCGATGAGCTGCGCTACGCGTTGCGATCGGTGCACATGCACGCGCCGTGGGTGCGACGGATCTTCATCGCGACCGATTCACCACGGCCGGCGTGGCTTGCCGAGCATCCGCAGGTCACGATCGTCCGCAGTGAAGAGTTCTTCGCCGACCCGGGGGTCTTGCCGACCCACAACTCGCACGCCGTCGAGGCGCAGCTGCACCGGATCGACGGCCTCGCGGAGCACTTCCTGTACTCGAACGACGACATGTTCTTCGGACGCGCCGTCTCACCGGAGATGTTCTTCACGGCCGGCGGTCTGTCGAAGTTCGTCGAGTGTGCCGTCCGCATCGGTTCCGGGCCGGCCCGGGTCGAGCGTTCCGGCCACGACAATGCCCTGCGCGTGAACCGGGAACTGCTGCACGAACGGTTCGGCCGGACGATCCTCCGCGATCTGGAACACTGCGCGGCTCCCCTGCGCCGCAGCGTTGCCGCCGAGCTCGAGCGCGAGTTCGCGGATGACTTCGCGCGCACCGCGGCGTCACGGTTCCGGTCGGCGACCGACATCTCGGTGACCAACAGCCTGTACCACTACTACGCGCTCATGACCGGACGCGCCGTCTCCACTGTCGAACCGCGCGTGCGCTACGTGCAGACGACGCTGGCCTCGTCGCTTCGGGCGATGCAGCGGCTCGAACGTCGCCGCGATGCCGACATGTTCTGCCTCAACGACGGCGGGGAGACCGAGGTTCCCGAAGAGCTTCGAGTGACCCTCCTCCGCGACACGCTCGAGCGGATGTTCCCGGTGGCGGCTCCCTGGGAAGCGGATGCGATCAGCGCACGATCTGCAGAGGACGCGTCGGCGGCGCCGACGGCCGCTGAACGCTGACACCGGCGATGCCGGCGTCGGCAAGGCGCTGGCGGGCAGCCGCGGGATCGGTGTATTCCATGACGCGCGGGGCATCGACCGGCACGACCGAATGCACGACGGTCTCATCGAAGATGTGCACGAGGTTGTAGGACTGTGCACCGTCCTGCGGCCGTGTGCCACCGACCGGAACCGTCAGGTCCTGCGCGTAGCACGTCGATGACGCGACCGACACGGGAATGCCGGCGAACGTCGCGAAGGTCGAATAGTGCAGGTGGCCGGCGATGATCGCGCGCACATCGGTGCCGCGGAGGACTGCCGCCAGGCCACGCTGATCGCGCAGCTCGACCGTGGCGGCGAGGGCCAGCACACTCGGCACGGGCGGATGGTGCATCGCGAGGATCGTGCCGAGAGGGGCCGGCGTCGCCAGGACGCCGGCGAGCCAGGCGAGCTGATCCTCCGACAGTTCGCCGTGGTGATGGCCCGGAACGGACGTATCCAACGTGACGATGCGGAGGCCGTCGACCTCGTCGACACGGTCGATGGGCCGGAGGTCGGCCGAGTGATCGTCCCAGAGTTCCGCGCGGAACGCGGCACGATCATCGTGGTTGCCCATGACCCAGACGACAGGCGCATCCAAGCGGGCCGCAAACGGCTCGACCATCGCGCGAAGCTCGGCGTAGGCGGCGTGCTCACCGAGGTCGACGAGATCACCCGTCACGACGATCGCATCGGGCGCGACACCGGATGATTCGATGACACGGAGCGCCCGCGCGAGGTGCTCGGCGCCGGAGACGGCATCCCAGATGCGTGAGTCTCCCGCACGCAGATGGGTGTCACTGAGGTGGAGCAGGACCCGTTCGGGAGCCGGGTGCTCGGCCATACGCATGGCCATATGTTACAGACATGTTTCGTAACGCCGAGTGAACGTGACGCGACGTGTCGGTGTCGGTTTCGCGTCGGAAGTCAGCCGGCGGCGCGGGCGATCGCGACGAACTGCTCGATTGTGAGCTGCTCGCCCCGCGCCGTGGGGTCCACTCCGGCGGCGATCATGATCTCCGATGCGGTGGCAGCCGAGCCGCCGAGAACGGACGAAAGTGCCTGGCGGAGCATCTTGCGACGCTGTTGGAAGGCGGCATCCACGATCTGGAAAGTGCGGACGCGCTCCTCTTCCGTGCCGCGCGGCTCGGGATCACGCCGGAATCCGACCAGCACGCTGTCGACGCCCGGGACCGGCCAGAACACCTGGCGGGAAACGGTGCCGGCCAGGCGCCACGGGCCGTACCAGGCAGCCTTGACACTCGGCGCACCGTAGACCTTCGATCCGGGCGGGGCAGCGAGGCGTTCGCCGACTTCCGCCTGCACCATCACGACGCCGCGTTCGATGCGCGGGAAGTGTTCCAGGAAGTGCAGGAGGACCGGGACGCTGACGTTGTACGGCAGGTTGGCGACGAGGACATTCGGGTCGCCCGGGAGCTCGGTGATCCGCAGTGCGTCGGCATCGACGACCGTCAGGGCTTCGGCCGGGACGCCGTGCGCGAGCGCGGTCGCCGGCAAGCGTTCGGCGAGTCGATGGTCGATCTCGACGGCCGTGACGCGGGCGTCGGTCTCGAGGATCGCGAGCGTGAGCGACCCGAGACCCGGCCCCACTTCGACGACGCGATCGGATGCCACCACCTGCGCGACGTGCACGATCTTGCGGACGGTGTTGGCGTCGACGACGAAGTTCTGACCGAGCTTCTTCGTCGGTGTGACATCGAGTTCGGCGGCCAGCGCGCGGATCTCCGACGCACCGAGGAGGGTCACGGGCATGGGCTTCACCCTACCGGGACACCCGTCCAGCCAATCGTCACGCGACGTTCACACCCGCGGAACGTTGTCGAATCGGCGCGGCCGCACCATGGAGATAGCGCCAGCGCAGCCGCCGACAGTTCATCGATGCTTCCGGGGGGACGCAACATGACCAGTACGCTGCACAGCAATCTCACGCGGGTGGACGGACGCGGCAACACCATCCGCGCCAGCGAAACCTCGGCGCTCTTCATCCTGGTGTCGGTGATCGCGACGATCGGTGTCGCCGCCTACATGCTGTTCCTCCTCAACCCCGACGCGCGCGGTGATCTCCTGCCGTACAGCATGGTCCTCGTCGCCGAGACGATCCTCGTGGGGCAGGCACTGCTGTCGATGTGGACGATCCTGGCCTCCGGTTATGAGCCGCGCGGCTTCGCGTACCACGAGGCCAAACGCACGCTGCTCCCGTCGACGCCGTCGCGGGGCGACGAGATGATGCTCGCCGGGCGCACGCTGCTCGTCGACGTGTTCGTGACCGTGTACGGCGAAGATATCGCCACCGTCGAGCGCACCGTGACGGCCGCCGTCGCCCTGCGCGGCGCGCACCGCACCTGGGTGCTCGATGACGGTCGCTCGGACGACGTGAAGGAGATCGCGGCGCGGCTCGGCGCCTGGTACGTCCGCAGGCTGAGCGGCAACGGTGCCAAGGCCGGCAACATCAATCACGCACTGTCGATCGCGAAGGGTGAGTTCTTCGCGGTGTTCGATGCGGACTTCGTCCCGGATCCGGACTTCCTCATCGAGACGATCCCGTTCTTCGTGGAGGAGAACGTCGCCTTCGTCCAGACACCCCAGGCCTACGGCAACCTCCACACCGTCATCTCCCGGGGCGCCGCCTACATGCAGTCGGTCTTCTACCGATTCGTCCAGCGCGGCCGCAATCGGTTCAACGCCGCCTTCTGCGTCGGAACGAACGTCGTCTTCCGACGGTCCGCGATCGATGAGATCGGCGGCATCCACACCGATTCGAAATCCGAAGACGTCTGGACCGCCCTCACCCTGCACGAGCGCGGGTGGAAGTCGGTGTACATCGCCGACATCCTCGCGGTCGGCGACGCGCCCGAGACGATCGAGGCGTACAGCAAGCAGCAGTTGCGGTGGGCTACCGGTGGCTTCGAGATTCTGCTGTCGCACAATCCGTTCAGCCCACGCCGAAAGCTCACCGGCGATCAGCGCATCCAGTACTTCGTGACGGCGACGTTCTACCTCACCGGGATCTGCCCGCTGTTGCTGCTGCTCGTGCCGCCGTTGGAGATCTACTTCGACCTGCGACCGATGAACCTCGGCGTGACGGTGTGGACGTGGGCGCTGTTCTACTGCGGCTTCTACCTGATGCAGATCGTGCTCGCGTGGTTCGTCGTCGGCTCCTTCCGCTGGGAGACCCTGACGCTGGCGACCGTGTCGTTCCCGATCTACGCGAAGGCGCTCTGGAATGTCCTGACCGGCAAAGACACCGGATGGCACGTGACCGGCGCGGCCAGCCGGCGCTCACCGTTCGAATTCATCGTGCCGCAGGTGCTCTTCTTCGTCTTCCTCGCCCTGACCTCCGTCGTCGCGATCTACCGGGATGTCCACAACGGCACCCTGACGTTGGCGACCGCCTGGAACCTGACCAACACCGTCATCATGGGCGCCTTCGTCGTCACGGCGTTCCGCGAACAGCACCTCACCCGCTATCCCGACCGACGCACCCTTCCCGCGCAGGAGACAGAACCCATGACGAACCCCGTGACGATCGTCGCCCGCCCACTCCCTCGGCATCCTGAACCGGTGCTCCTCGCGCAGGGGGTGACGAAATGACCTGGGGGGCACGGTTGCGCCTCACCGGAGGGTTGCTCCTCGTCGTCGCGATCGTCGCCGCGTGCACCGTGGTCTTCGCGCAGCGCCAGACCCGCGCCGAGAGCACGAGCGCGGCCATGACCACACAGGAGTTCGACGTCGGCACGACGTATGCCGGCACGGTGACGGAGAGCCTCGTCGAGGTCGGAGACGACGTGACCGTGGGCGCAGAGCTCTTCTCCGTCCGCAGCCCGACGCTCGCGCGCGACCTCGCGACGGAAGCCGTCACGGCGGAGGACTTCGCTTTCCCCGTCGCCGCGGACGGTACGTACATCATCGTGTCGACGGTGGACGGAACGATCTCGGAGGTCAGCGCCCCGGTCGGCGACTTCGTGCAGGGTGGCCAGGTCATCGCGCGCATCGATCAGGCCGGCACCCTCGCTGTCTCAGCCGAGTTCACCCTGACCGCCCGGGATTACGGGCGGATCGCCGACGGCTCGGCCGTAGAACTGCGGCTGCCGAACGACAGCACGGTCGCCGGAGTGGTCGACGGGATCGACGTCGACACAGTCGCCGGTCGCGCGACGTCGAGGATCACCGTGACCAGCTCGAGCCTGGCCGGCGAAGACTTCGGAGGGCTGTATCAGGCCGGCACTCCGGTCGTGGCCACGGTGCACCTCCGCGACGACGGCCCATTGGCCGGCGTCACCGACGCGGTGGGCGACTTCCTCCGGAAGATCGGCCTATGAGGCGCGCCGGAGCGGTCGCGGTCGGCCTCGCGTTGACGCTTCTGGTCGCGACGGCGTGCGCGCCCGCCACGCCGGCTCCCGTGGCGACGAGTCGCGCGGAGAGTGCGGGCGTGCGTGAGCTGCCGATCGAGCAGATCTCCACGGCGCCGGTGGGGCGACTCGCAGACGGGCTCGCGCCACCGACGAGCCGCTGGTTCTCGAGCCTCGTCTTCTCGGCCGATCCGCAGCCGGTGTACCCGTATCCGCTCGCGTTCGGGCCGCGCGCCGACGGATTCACCTTGCAGCTGCCGCCGGTCGCGACGACGGCGACGACGATCGCGGCGCCCCTGACCGGTGGATTGCCCGTCGGCCTCGGCGCGACGCAGTTCTCGGTCACCGCGTACGACCCCGTGTCGGTGACGCTGCAGTATGCGGATGCCGGCGGCCCCCTCGCCGATGTCACGATCGCCGAGGGGGCGGCGGCCGTCGCGGTGCGCGCGGTCCGTGAGACGACTCTCGAGGTGGGAGCACCGTTCGATGGCGTGACGGAAAGTGTCTGGTCGGCGACCGTCGCCGGTCAGGAGTACGGCATCCGCTCCCCCGACTCGTCGGCGGAAGGCAGCACCATCACGGTGCCCGCCGGCGGCTGGGCCCAGCTCTACGCCGTGCCCGACGGCGGATCGGTGACAGCGTGGGCGACGGCTCTCGGCGATCCCGTCACGGGGGTCACCGTCGCACACTCCATCGAGGGCGATTCGGCTCGCACCCGTCTCGCGTATGACGGCGCGGGCGCCACCGTGCTCGTTCCGTTTGCGGGCCACGACGCCTGCGCACCGGACAACGAGCTCGGCACCTTCACCACGCCGTACGGCGACACGACACCGTGCGTGGCCGAGGCTCTCGAATGGACCGTGCCGGCGATCGAGGCGGCATCCGGGTACGATCTCGACGGGATCGACGACGCCCGACGGGCGGCGCTCGTCGCCCAGCTCGACGTCGACATCCGCGCCGTCTCTCCCGCTCCCGCTGACACCTACTTCGGCGGGAAATCCCTGGCCCGGACGGCTGCGATGCTGTCGCTGGCGGCATCGCTCGGCGAGGACGAACTCGCCGATCTCGCCGCCGACACGCTCACGGACCAGCTGGAGCCTTGGCTCGATCCGCAGGCGTGCAGGGCGCAGGCCGAGCGCTGTTTCGTCTATGACGACCGCCTCCACCTCGTGGTGGGAAAGCCGGCCGCGTTCGGCGCCGAGGACGGCAACGACCACCACTTCCATTACGGCTATTTCCTCACTGCGGCGGCCGCGCTCGCGTCACATCGACCCGATATGACGGAACAGTTGAGCCCGGTGATGGGTGCGCTGGTCGCCGACATCGCGGCCGGTACCGCCGACGGCGAGGTACCGCCCCTCCGCGTGTTCGACCCGTATCGCGGTCACTCCTGGGCCGCCGGGCTTGCGCCGTTCTCGGACGGCAACAACCAGGAGTCCTCCTCCGAAGCGGTCGCGGCCTGGAATGGTATGGCCCAGTGGGCTGAGGTCACCGGCGACGCGACGCTCGCGGACGACGCGACATGGCTGCTCTCCGCGGAGGCGGACGCGGCGACGCGCCTGTGGCTCGAACCCGACAACCTGCCCGCCGGATACGCGCAGTCGATCGTGTCGCTGTCGTGGAGCGACAAGCGCGATTATGCGACCTGGTTCAGCGCGGAGCCGTCGGCGATCCTCGGCATCCAACTGCTGCCTCTCGGGCCGGTGTCGCTCGCGTATCTCGCGGGCGATCCGGAGCGGATCGCCGTGAACGTGGCGGATGCCGGTGGCGCCACCGCGTTCGACGGCCCGCTCGGCGATTCGGTTGCGCAGTACGCCGCGCTGAGCGGCCCCGAGGGTCGCGCGGCGGCCGAGACCTGGGCGGCATCCGTGCCCGCGGACGATCTCGACGACGGGAGCTCACTCTCCGGCGTGCTGGCCTGGCTGGCTGCCGTGGATCTGCGTGAGAACTGAGGTCTGCCCCAGGCCCCATCATCATCGGGAAAAAAGTGGGCTCATTCTGCCCTGTCAGCGGGAGGAAGGCACAAAGTGCGCCATCGACACGTCGGCGCGCGAGATCAGGCGGCGCTCCGCTGTCAGCGGCCCGCCGCGGCAGCGGCGGCGGGAAGGGCCGCGAGGACCTGCCCGAGGGCCTCGTCGTCGTGCGCAGCCGTCAGGAACCAGGCCTCGTACGCCGACGGCGGCAGCGAGACACCGGCATCCAACATCGCGTGGAAGAACCGTCCGTACGCGGCCGAGTCCTGCCGCTGCGCCGTCGCGTAGTCGGGAACTCCGTCCGCGACCTCCGCGCCGAAGAACACACTGAACAGTGTCCCGGCGCGCTGCACGACGTGCGGAACGCCCGCGGTCCACAGCGCCGCAGATACGGCGCCCGACACGATCTCGGATGCCGCAGCGACCCGCGCATACACGTCGTCGTCGGCGAGCCGCAGCGTCGCCAGGCCCGCCGCGACCGCCACCGGGTTCCCGCTGAGCGTCCCCGCTTGGTAGACGGGACCCATCGGCGCGAGCATCTCCATGACGTCGGCTCGACCACCGACCGCCGCCACCGGAAGCCCGCCGCCGATGACCTTGCCGAACGTCACGAGGTCCGGCGCGAGGGTCTCCCCCGCCTCTCGGAGCACCTGCGCATAGCCCCCGCGCGCGGCACGGAACCCCGTGAGCACCTCATCGCTGATGAGCAGCGCCCCCTCGCGGCGGCAGAGCTCGGCGAGGAATGTGGTGAACCCGGATGCCGGGGCGACGACCCCCATGTTGGCGGCAGCGGCCTCGGTGATGACCGCGGCGATCCGCCCGGGATGAGCGGCGAACGCCGCCTCGAGTGCGGCGCGGTCGTTGTAGGGCACGACGAGCGTCTGCGCGGCGACGGCCTCGGGAACCCCCGCCGACCCGGGCAGCGCGTACGTCGCGAGGCCGGACCCGGCGGCGGCGAGGAGCCCGTCGGAGTGTCCGTGATAGTGGCCCGCGAATTTGATCAGCAGGTCGCGACCGGTCGCGCCGCGTGCGAGACGGATCGCCGTCATGGTCGCTTCCGTTCCGGTCGACACCAGCCGCGCGCGCTCCACGAACGGCACGCGCGTGATGATCTCCTCGACGAGTTCCGCTTCGGCCGGCGTCGGCGCGCCGAACGACAGACCGCGCGCCGCGGCGGCCTGCACCGCGGCGACGACCTCGGGATGCGCATGACCGAGCAAGGCCGGACCCCAGGACGCGACGAGATCGACGTAGCGACGGCCCTCGGCATCCGTGACATACGGACCGGACGCGTCGACGATGAACCGCGGCGTCCCGCCGACCGACCCGTACGCGCGCACGGGCGAATCGACGCCCCCCGGAATCACGGCGCGGGCGCGGGCGAAGAGCTCGTCATTCGTGGCGGTCATGTCAGGTCCTTTCCGGCGCGCAGCCACCCGGCGACCTCGATCGCCCAATAGGTCAGAATCGCCTCGGCGCCGGCGCGTCGGATCGCGATCAGGCTCTCGCCGATCGCGCGGTCACGGTCGATCAGACCGGATGCCGCGGCATGCTCGATCAGGGCGTACTCCCCCGACACCTGATAGGCCCAGACCGGGACAGCGGACAGGTCACTGACCCGTGCGAGCACGTCGAGCGACGTCCCCGCGGGCTTGACCATCACGATGTCCGCGCCCTCATCGATGTCGGCGAGAGCTTCCTGCACTCCTTCGCGGCCGTTCGCGGCGTCGAGCTGGTACGTCCGGCGGTCGCCGGTGAGCGTCGATTCGACAGCGTCGCGGAACGGTCCGTAGAACGCCGAGGCATACTTCGCCGAATACGCCAGGAGCACGATGTCGGTGCGGCCGTCGGCATCGAGCGCGGCTCGGCAGGCCGCGATCTGCCCGTCCATCATCCCCGAGAGCCCCAGGATGTCGGCGCCCGCGCGCGCCTGCGCCACCGCCATCCGCGCATAGACCTCGAGCGTCGCGTCGTTGTCGATGCTGCCGTCATCCGCGAGCACACCGCAGTGGCCGTGGTCGGTGAACTCGTCCAGACACAGATCGGCCTGGACGGTGATCCGGCCCCGGGCGGCCGCGGCGGCCACCGTGATGGCACGGTTCAGGATGCCGGCGGGGTCGGTCGCGCCGGAGCCCACCGCATCACGGTGCTCGGGAACACCGAACAGCATGATCCCGCCGATACCGGCGGCGACCGCCTCGTCGACGAGGGCAGCGAGCCCGTCGAGCGGATGCTGACTCACGCCCGGCATCGTCGCGATCGGCTGCGCGGTGGCGATCCCTTCTTTCACGAACACGGGGAGCACGAGCCGGCGCGGAGTCAGGTCGTGCTCGGCGACGAGACGACGCAGCGCCGGGGTGCCGCGCAGACGCCGCAAGCGGCGGGTGGGGAAGTCGGTCATCGGGGATCCTCCGATCCGGAACGTGCATCGAGTTCGGCCAGGAGAGCGTCGACAGTCTGCGTGTGCGCGGTGTGGCCGACGTCGAACCCGAGATGGCGGGCATCCTTCGTCGTGCCGGGACCGATCGACGCGACCAGAGTACGCGCATCGAGCACGCCGACCTGGCGACGCAGTTCTCGCGCCACGCTCAGCGATGTCAGCAGCACGACGTCGAACGAACCGGTGCGCAGCGCTTCCACGGTCTCCGGGGGAAGGTCGATGCCGACCGTGCGGTAGCCGATGCACACGTCGACGGCGTGGCCCTGCACCTCCAGCTCGTCGCTGACGACCGCGGCGGCAAGGTCGGAGCGCAACACGAGACACCGTCCGGTCGTCGCGGCGGCACGGCCCACGCCCCACTGCGCGATCATCGTTGCGGCCGACGATCGCCCGGTCGGCACGAACGCGACGGTCGCGCCCATCTCGGTCAGCGCGCGAGCGGTGGCTGGCCCGACCGTCGCGACCTGTGTCGCCGGGGGGAGGGTGATGCCGTGCGCGACGAGCTGTTCGACGCCGGCCGCACTCGTGACGAACAGCCACTCGTACTCCCCCGCGGCGAGCGCCGCGAAGGCGCGATCGCGCGCGACGATGTCCCGCGGCGGTGCGGACCCGATCACCGGTGCGACGACGGCGTGCGCGCCGCGACGTTCGATCTCGCGACTCACCCGCTCGCCCCACGCACCTCCGCGCGGCACGAACACGCGCGCTCCGGCGAGGGCTCCGGGGCGGAGCGTTCCGTCCGTCACCGGGAGCTCCCGGCGAGGTCGGCCAGGTCGCCCGCTCCGGCATCCAGCAGTTCCGTGACGACGACGTCCGCAGCATGCGCGCGTCCGGCCTCGTCGGCGACCGCGGTGCGGGCGAAGGTCCGCTCGACGCGGACCGCGCGGGCACCGTCCAGCGCATAGACCTCGGCGACGAGCGCCACTCGGTCATCTCCCGGCACGTGGCTCGCACCGATACCCACGGGAGCGGCACACCCCGCCTCGAGACGGCGGAGCACGGCACGCTCCAGCAGAGCGACCTCGGCTGATGCGGTCTCGGAGATCAGCGCGACATCCGCGCCGATCGCGTCCCCCGAACGCACCTCCACGGCGAGTGCGCCTTGCCCGGCGGACGTCGGCCAGGCGCCATCCGCGAACAGCTCGGTGATGCGTGCGGTGCGGGCGATGCGCGTGAGTCCGGCTTCGGCGAGGACGATCGCGTCGAATTCACCCTCATCCACTTTGCGCAGCCGGGTGTCGACGTTGCCGCGGATGCCGGCGACGTCGAGATCGGGGCGGCGGCGCAGAAGCTGCGCGACCCGACGCGGCGAACCGCTGCCGACGCGGGCGCCCTGCGGCAACTCGTCAAGGCTCAGTCCGTCGCGCGCGCACAGCGCATCCCGTGCCGATGCCCGCGCCGGAACCGCGGCGATCTGCAAACCGGGTACATCGCCCGTCGGGAGGTCCTTCATCGAGTGCACGACGAGGTCGCAATCACCGCGCAACAGGGCATCGCGGAGCGCCGCGACGAACACGCCGGTGCCGCCGAGCTGAGCGAGCGGCCCGGTCAACACGTCCCCGGCCGTCGTGATCGGGACGAGCTCCACATCGCGCCCGGTGGCGGCGCGGAGGGCATCGGCGACGTGGCCCGACTGCGTGGTCGCGAGCAGACTCGCCCGGGTACCGAGGCGCAGTGCGCTCACGGCGCGAGTCCCGCCAGCGCCGGCTGGAAGCCGAGGCGTGTGTTCTCGCAGCATCCCGTCCGGCAGACGTCGTACCAGGGGCCGAGGTCGGTCCGGTGCGGGCGATCCGCCGGCGGCGTGCCCGCGACGCGCTCCTGGACGAGGTCGATGAGGCCGCGGACGTACTCGGGGTGCGTGCCCGGGGTCGGTGTGCGCAGCGCCTGAAGACCCAGTCGCTCGGCGGTTTCCATCGCTTCGGTGTCGAGGTCCCAGAGGACCTCCATGTGGTCGCTCACGAACCCGAGCGGCACGATCACGACGGCCTTCCGTCCCCGCGCGGGCAGCTCCTCCATCGCGTCGTTGATGTCGGGCTCGAGCCACGGCACCTGCGGTGGGCCGGACCGGCTCTGGAAGACGAGCTGCCAGGTCGTTCCCACGCCGAGATCGGCCATGACGCGCTGCGCAACCGCCGTGTGCTGGGCGACGTAGGCCCCGCCCGCGCCGAGAGCGAGCTCGGGCGGACCGGACCGGTCAGCGTCGGCGTTCGGGATCGAATGCGTCGAGAAGAGCACCTCGACCTCGGTGTCGAGGTCGAGTCCCCGCCCGCGGAGGTCTTCGAGCGCCGCACGCACGCCCTCGGTGAAGGGCTCGACGAAGCCTGGGTGATCGAAGAAGGGCCGCACTTTGTCGATCTGCACCTGCAGCGACAGTGCCGTGGCCTCGACGGCATCCGCAAGGTCTTCGCGATACTGACGGCACGACGAATACGACGAGTAGGCGCTCGTCGCGATCGCAAGGAAGCGCCGGTGCCCGTCGTCGTGCGCCTGCTGCACGGCATCGGTGACGTACGGCATCCAGTTGCGGTTGCCCCAGTACACCGGAAGCTCGAGATCACGCGCCGCGATCTCCGCTTCCAGCGCCGCCTTCAGTTCGCGGTTGTGCTGGTTGATCGGCGAGACGCCGCCGACATGGCGATAGTGGTGCGCGACTTCTTCCAAGCGCTCGTCGGGGATGCCCCGGCCGGCCGTCACATTGCGCAGGAAGGGGATGACGTCGTCCTGCCCCTCCGGCCCGCCGAAGCCGAGCAGCAACAGCGCGTCGTAGGTCTGCGGCGTCGTCGTGTGGGGCTCGCCAGCGCAGTTCGCGTCCGTCGCACCGGCGACCGCGCAGCCCTCGGCGACCTCGGCACGCGTAGCGCGTGGCGGCTTCGGGCGGAAGCCTGCACCGATGTTCTCGGCCATCAGCTCAGCACCTCCGCGAGCTCGGAAACCTCGACCCGCCGTCCGGTGTAGAACGGAACTTCTTCCCGCACGTGGCGCCGAGCCTCGGTGGCGCGGAGCTCGCGCATCATGTCGACGAGGCTCGTGAGCTCGTCGCTTTCGAGCGGCAGAAGCCACTCATAGTCGCTCAGGCCGAATGTCGACACGGTGTTCGCCACGACGTCGGTGAAGGCGGCCCCCTTGCGCCCGTGCTCCATCAGCATCGCGGAGCGCTCGGCATCGGGGAGCAGGTACCACTCGTAGCTGCGTACGAACGGGTACAGGCACAGCCACTGCCGCGCGTGCTCGCCCCGGAGGTACCCCGGCACGTGCCGCTTGTTGAACTCCGCCTCACGGTGCACGCCCATCGCGCTCCAGATGTTGGCGTACCCGCCGAGGAGCGCGGTGCGCCGGATCGCTCGGAGTGCCGCCTGCAGCGCCGCGGGGTCTTCGCCGTGCAGCCAGACCATGAGGTCGGCGTCGGCCCGCATGCCGGTCACGTCGTACAGGCCGCGCACGGTCACGCCGCCCGCGGGAAGACCGTCGATGACCGTCGACAGCTCATCGAGGGCGGCACCGGACGGCGCTGCGGTGCGGGGGCGAGGCCCGGCGAGGATCGCGAAGAGGGTGTAGCCGAAGGGATTCTGGTCGCTCATGCGGTGCTCCTTGAGGACGTGGATGAAAAGGATGCCGCGAGATCGCGGGCGTGCGGAAGAACGGACGCGAGACCCGTGCCGGCCACGGCGGCACCGGCGAGGTGGATTCCGGCGTCACTGAGCTCCGTGCGACGGCGCTCATCGACGGGCGCGCGGGAGACGGCATCCGCGTACTCGGCAGAGGTCAGCGCGATGACGTCCGCCGCATCCACGGGTGTCCCGGTCAGCAACGCGATCTCCCGCGCGACGTCGGCGGGCGTCTCGAGCCCGGGGGCATCGGCATCGCGTGCCGACAGGCGGAAGAGGTGGCGACCCACCGGCAGCGTCTCGGCCAACCACGGCCACTTCGCATTCGCGTGGGTGAGCGCTTTCGCCGCCGAGGGCACCCCGGGGGCGACGATCACGCCGGAGCCGACGGGACGGGCATCGAACGCGGGGTTGTCGACGAGAGCGGCCACGACGCGCACACGGGGCGTCGTGGCCGCGGTCTGCGCGCCCGCCGGATCGAGGAGCGCGCGCGCCGCGGCGGCGCCCGTCGCGATGACCACATGGCGCGCGCGGACGACAGCTCCGGCTGTCGTGACGGCGACATGGCCGTCGTCTGCCGCGACAGCGAGGACGCTCACGCCCGTGCGGATGCGAGCGCCCTGGTCCTGTGCGGCGCGGTCGAGCTCGGCGGCCAGACGCCACATGCCCCCGTTGATCCCGCCGACTGCGGCACCGGCACGGTCATCGGTCGCGCAGGCGTCCGCGCCGGCGAGGAGCGAGCCATAGGAGACCGCCGCGCGCCACAGAGCCGGGTGCAACCGCGAAAGACGAACGGCCTGTGCCGGCTGCGAGTAGACGCTGCGACACAGCGGCTCGACGAGGCGTTCGAGCACCAACGGGCCGCAGCGCTCCGTGACGAGCTCGGCCAGCGACGGCTCGTCGGCACCGCTCAGCGTCGGAAGGTCACGCTCCGCGGCGAGGCGCGCGGAACCGTCGGCTCCGAGGATCCGCACGACGTCCGCCGCGAACGGATCGGCGGGGATCCCGAGCACCGTCCGCCGCGGGAGCGCCGCACGAAGGAGGCCGCCTGGGCCTGTCGTGAGGAGGTGGGCGCCGCCCGGCGCTGGGGTGACGACGGCGAGGGGAAGACCGGCATCCGCGATCAGGCCAGCGACACCGGAGGTGCGGGTCGCGAACGATTCGGCGCCGATGTCGAAGGCGACACCGTCGAGTTCCGCGCGCTGCAGAAGCCCCCCGACGCGATCCGCAGCCTCGAGGACCGTGACCTGCAGGCCCGCCTTCGCAGCATCGTGCGCGATCGCGAGGCCCGCGATGCCGCCTCCGATGACGAGGAGGTCGGCGACGCTCACGGGGCCCGCCAGGCGTGCACCGTCTCGACGAGGGCGGTGAGCACGGCGGGATCGGCATCCATCGGCACACCGTGACCGAGGTTGAACACGTGCGCGCGGGCGGCGAGCCCCTCGGCGAGGATGCGATGGGCGGCAGCGACGCGGACCTCGTCCGGCGCGAACAGCAGTGCGGGGTCGAAGTTGCCCTGCAGTGTCACGTCGCGCCCGACGCGACGGACCGCGTCGTCGAGCGGGACGCGGTAGTCGACGCCCAGGCCGTCGACGCCGATCGAGGCCATATCGGTGAGGATCTCGCCCGTGCCGACACCGAAGTGGATGATCGGCACGTCGAATGCCCGCACCGGCTCGAGCGCCCGGACCGAGGCGGGAAGCACAGCGCGGCGGTAGTCGTCGGGAGCGAGCGCGCCTGCCCAGGAATCGAAGAGTTGCGCGACGCTCGCGCCCGCCTCGACCTGCAGCGCGAGGAACTGTCCGGTCACGTCGGCGAGCCACATCGTGAGGTCTTCCCACGCGGTCGGTTCGGCATGGATGAGGCTCCGGGCCGCCATGTGGTCTTTCGACGGCCCCCCCTCCACGAGATAGGCCGCGAGCGTGAACGGCGCCCCCGCGAACCCGATGAGCGGCAGAGGCTCGCCGCGCACCTCGGACTCCTCCGCCAGCATCGCGGTCGTGCGCGTGACGGCATCCGCGACCGCGTCGCCACGCTCGCGGACGAGGGCGGGATCGATCCGGATGACCTCGGCGATCTGGGCCGCCGTGCGCACCGGCTCGCTGAAGACGGGACCGCGCCCCGGTGCGATCTGCACGTCGAGCCCGAGAAGTGCCAGCGGCACGATGATGTCGCTGAAGAAGACGGCGGCATCCACCTTGTGTCGTCGTACCGGCTGCATCGTGATCTCGCTCGCGAGCGCCGGGTCGAGGCACGCCTCCAGCATGGTTCCCTGATTGCGCAGAGCCCGATACTCCGGCAGCGATCGTCCGGCTTGACGCATGAACCACACGGGAGTCTTCGCGGGTCGCTCACCGCGAAGCGCCTTCACGAGGCGGGAGTTCCGCGTATCGTGCGCGTGGAAGGGATGATGCAAAGCCGGAATGATGAACTCCTCGGGTGACGCTGCGTGATCAGTTAATCGTTATACTAGCCGGGATCCTCGGAGGTGTTCTGCGCGTGCTCGTCTGTCTGTCCGCTCATCAGCGCACCACTCCGCTGGCCTCGCTCGAACGCCTGTCGGTGATCGGTGACGACGTCGCTCCGCGTCTGCGCGAGGCGCACGAATCGATCCGGGGTGCGGTCGTCCTGTCGACGTGCAATCGGTTCGAGGCGTACTTCGATCTCGCCGACGGATCCCCCGTCCCCGCGATGGATGCCGCGATGGAGCAACTGGCCGACCTCACCGACCTGCCGTTCCGCGCGGTTCGCGAGACGGTCGATTTCGCACACGGCAACCGGGTCGCCCACCACCTGTTCGCCGTGGCCTCCGGGCTCGACTCCGTCGCCGTCGGCGAGGACGAGATCGCCGGGCAGGTCCGCCGCGCGCTCGATGCCGCACGCCGTGACGGCCTGACCACGTCCGCCCTGGAACACCTCTTCCAGCGTGCGACCGAGACGTCGCGTGCCGTGAAGAACTCCACGCGGCTCGGCGAGTCCGGTCGCTCGCTCGTGCGCCTGGCCGTCGAGCTGGCCGGCTCCCGCATCTCCTCGTGGGAAGACGCCCGGGTGCTGCTCGTCGGCTCCGGGCGCTATGCCGCCGCTTCTCTCGCCGCGCTCCGTGACGTCGGGGCGACGGACATCCGGGTGCATTCCCGGTCGGGCCACAGTCGCTTCGCGCAGCGCGAGCACCTGCGCGCGGTCAGCGCCGACGACTATGCGGCCGAGGCGGCGACCGCCGACGTCGTGGTGACCTGCACGACGGTCACGGACACCTACGCCCTCACCGCGGAGGAACACGGCGCCGCACGCGCCGGCCATTCCCACGATCAGCTCGTGATCGACCTCGGCATGCCGCGCAACGTCGATCCGGGCGTGCGCGCACTCCCCGGGATCGACCTCCTCGACCTCGACACGATCCGCATCCACGCCCCCATCGACGAGTTCGCGACGCTCGGCGAAGCCCAGCTGATCGTCGCGACCGCCGCGCAACGGCACGCCGCCGCGCGGCGCGTGCACGAGGTCGCCCCCGCCGTCGTCGCCCTGCGCGCGCACGTGCACGGCGTTCTGGATGCCGAGATCGAACGCGCGCGGGCCCGCGGGGCGGGCCCGGAAACCGAAGCGGCGCTCCGTCACTTCTCCGGAGCGCTGCTGCACTCGCTGATCGCACGCGGGCACACGCATGCCGCATCCGGATCGGGAACGGCCTGGACCGACGCGATCGCCACCGTGTTCGACGCCGACGACCGGGATCTGTCATGACCCCCGCGGCGACGCGTGCGGTCACGCTCCGCGATGTCGCCGAGCGCGCGGGTGTATCGACCGCCGCGACGAGCCAGGCCCTCAACGACCGCGGGAACCTGCGCCCGGAGACCCGCGCCCGCATCAAAGCCGTCGCCGCTGAGCTCGGCTACTCACCGAACCGCTCCGCGGCAGCCCTCCGCGGAGGACGCACGATGTCGGTCGGCTTCGTCATGTCGGACACCCCCGAGGACGACGCCGCCGAGCGCCGAGCGTTGCGGCGTACGCGCCAGCTCAACGCGCTCGTGCGCGCCTCCGCCGCGCACGGCTTCGCCGTCACCGTCCTCCCCGATTCCCGACCCGACCTGGTCCAGCGCGCGCAGATCGATGTGCTCTACTTTCCCGATCCGGCCGACGACCGCGCTGTCCTCCGCGAAGCGGTGACCCGCGGCGTCCCCGTTGTCGCGAACGATCTGTACATCGCCGGAGCGGCGGGCCTCAGCATCCGCACCGGGTACGACTCGGCCGTGCGCGCCGCGTTGGCGCTCTTGGCCGATGCCGGCGCGGAGCGCATCGGACTGCTGGTGGACGAAAGCGAAGTGCCGCGCGATCAGATCGGTGAGAGCGCCTACCTCGCATGGACCGCGGTGCGCAGCCGGACCCCGATCGTGGCGCGCGTGGATCCGGGCCGCCGTCGGCTCGCCCGCGAAGTGCGGACGCTGCTGGATGCCGGCGCCGACGCGATCTTCTCGTTCTGCGAGGAAGGCCCCGAGATCTATCTCCAACTCGAGGCGACCGGACGGGTGATCCCGCGCGATCTGCAGCTCGTGGCGCTGTGCACGACCGACTGCGCGCTGAACGACCGCCTCGGGATCACGCACGTGTGCGTCCATCCGGAGCTGGCTGCCGAGACGATGTTCGCGCGCCTCGGCGAGGTGTCCGGGTCGGAGCCGCGGGTCATCGATCTGCCGTGGGAGATCGTCCGGGGCTCGACGACCCGCTAGCGCTCGCGTCGAGTCGTATGGCACGGGCGCTCCCGCGCGCCACACCAGCCCCACGCGCCCACATCCGCACCACAGCCCATACGACTGGGCCGGTTGGCACTCGCGCCCGCCGGCGCCTCCGGCCGTCGTGACTCCGTCCGACGCATCGAGTCGTATGGCACGAGCGCTCCAGCGCGCCCCACCAGCACCACGCGCCCGCATCCGCCCCACAGCCCATACGATTGGGCCCGTTGGCGCTCCGCGCGAGCGGCTAGAACTCGCCGTAGACCTCGACGGTGTTGGCGGCCAGCTGCGTGCAGAACTCGGCGAGGTCCACGCCCAGCTCAGCGGCCATGAACCGAACGGTGACCGGGATCAGGTAGGGCGCGTTCGGGCGTCCGCGAAGCGGCGTCGGGGTGAGGAAGGGCGCATCGGTCTCGACGAGAATCCGCTGCCGCGGGGTGAGCGCCAGGGCGTCGCGCAGATTCTGCGCGTTCTTGAACGTGACATTCCCGGCAAAACTCAGCCAGTAGCCGTGGTCGGCGGCGATCCGCGCCATCGCCGCGTCTCCGGAGAAGCAGTGGAACACAGTCTTGCCCGGAGCGCCGACACGGGCGAGGGTTTCCAGCACTGCGTCATGCGCCTCGCGGTCGTGGATCTGCATCGCGATGTCGTGCTTCTTCGCGAGCGCGATGTGCGCTTCGAAGCTCTCGAACTGCGCGGCGTGTCCTTCCTCCCCCGTGCGGAAGAAGTCCAGCCCGGTTTCTCCGATCGCCCGCACCCGCGGCTGCGCGGCGAGCTCATCGATCACGGCGATCGCGTCGGCGAGTATGCCGCGCTCGACATACGCGGGCGCCTCGTTCGGATGGATCGCGACGGCCGAGAGAACACCGGCGTGGGATGCCGCGGCCCACGCGGACCACCGGCTGGAGTCGACGTCACCGCTGGCCTGCACGACACCGGCGACGCCGACCGCGCGTGCACGTGCGAGGTGGTCGTCCAGGTCGAGTCCTTCGCCGTCCTCGATCTCGAGGTGGGCGTGATTGTCGTACACCGGCACGGGCAGCGGGTCGGGTGCCGCGGGATACGACACGTCGCGCGCGCCCTTCTCGCGGACGCGAACGTACTGCGAGGGATCCGCGGGGACCAGCCCCGACACTGCACTCTCACTCATGCTTGTCCCACTTTCGGTCGTTCTGACGCTGCCGAACCAGCCTTATGCGGGACAAGGTCCGCACAAAGTGGGACAAGGCCCGCACAGAGTGGGACACGGGGCGACAGGTCAGGATTGCTCGATACGCGGGAACAGCGGGGAGAGGGCGTTCACCGCTGTGCCCGGCGCAAGTCGCCCCCAGGTGCCGGCAGCGCGGATCGGCTCATCGACCAGGCGACCCGGAATCCCGAGCGCCTCCCAGAGCTTGCCGGTGGACTCGGGCATGACCGGGCTCAGCAGCACCGTGAGTGCACGCAGACCCTCGGCCGCCGTGTACAGCACCGTGCCGAGCCGCGGACGCGATGCATCGTCCTTCGCGAGTGCCCACGGCTCGTTCTCCGTGATGTATCCGTTCAGCGCGTCGACGATCGTCCAGATCGCGGAGATCGCCTCGTCCGGCCGGAAGCGATCGATCGCGGCGTCCGCGGCCGTCGCGGCGTGCGCCACGATCTGCTGGATCCGCAGGTCACCCTCGGAGTATGCGGCAGGTGGCGGAACGGAACCCTGGAAGTATTTCTCGATCATCGCGGTCGTCCGCGATGCGAGGTTCCCGAAGCCGTTGGCGAGCTCGGCTTGGTACCGCGCCGAGAGGTCTTCCCACGAGAACGAACCGTCCTGGCCGAAAGCGATCGCCGAGAGGAAGTAGAACCGATACGCATCGGCACCGAAGACATCCGTGATCTCGGTGGGTACGATGCCGGTGAGCTTCGACTTCGACATCTTCTCGCCCCCGACGAGCAACCATCCGTGAGCGAAGACCCCGCGCGGCACGTCGAGTCCGGCGGCCATCAGCATGGCGGGCCAGATGACAGCGTGGAAGCGCAGGATGTCCTTGCCGACGATGTGGAACGCCGGCCAGCGGCGTTCGAACTCGGCGGGATCCGTGCCGTAGCCCACGGCGGTCGCGTAGTTCAACAGGGCGTCGACCCACACGTAGATGACGTGACTGTCGTCCCACGGCACGCGGATACCCCAGTCGAACGCCGAGCGCGAGATCGACAGATCCTTCAGGCCGCTCTTGACGAACGACACGACTTCGTTGCGCGCCGACTCGGGGCGGACGAAATCGGGTTCGTTCTTGTACAGCTCCAGAAGGGGCTCGGCGAACTCGCTGAGTTTGAAGAAGTAGTTCTTCTCCTGGAGCAGCTCGAGCGGCTTCGAGTGGATGGCGCAGACCTTCAGGCCCTCGAACGCGCCGGTCCCGTCGACGATCTCGGATTCGGGCTTGAACTCTTCGCACCCGACGCAGTACAGCGCTTCGTACTCGCCGGCATAGATGTACCCACGGTCGTACAGCGTCTGGACGAACTGCTGCACGCGTTCTTCGTGCCGCGGCTGAGTCGTGCGGATGAAGTCGTCGTTGGCCACTTCGAGGGTGTCCAGCAGCGGGAACCAGGAGCCCTCGACCAGCTTGTCGACCCACTCCTGCGGCGTCACACCGTTGGCGGACGCGGCCCGCAGCATCTTCTGCCCGTGCTCGTCGGTGCCGGTGAGCATCCACGTGTCATCGCCCGCCTGGCGGTGCCAGCGCGCGAGTGCGTCGACGGCGACCGTCGTGTACCCGTGCCCGATGTGGGGCAGGTCGGACGGGTAGTAGATGGGCGTCGTGATGTAGAAGGATCGGCCGGTGCTCACCAGTCGATTCTAGGCGGCGCCGCGCGACCCTCTGGCTCGTGTGACGCGCTCGCTCAGGCGGTCTCGCGCACAACGAGCGTCGTCGGCAGGACAACCGAGGGGACGGCGGTGCCCGCGATGACCTCGAGGAGCATGTCGACCATCGTCGCGCTGATCTGCGCCCACGGCTGGCGGACCGTCGTCAGCGGCGGCGCGTGGGTGGCCGCGAGGCCGGAATCGTCGAATCCCGCCACGGCGACATCCTCGGGGACCCGCTTGCCGGCACGGCGGAGGGCCGCGATCGCGCCCACCGCCATGACATCACTGGCCGCGAAGACGGCATCGATGTCGGGCGCGCGTTGGAGGAGCGCTGTCATGGCGGCGTCGCCGGTGGCCTGTTCGTAGCTCCCCTGCTCGACGAGGTCGGGATCGAACGCGTCGCCCATTTCCTCGCGAAATCCCACCAGGCGGAACCGCCCACCCGGCGTGTCGTTGGGGCCGGTGATGAGGGCGATGCGGCGATGTCCCTCATCGATCAGATACCGCGTCATCATGCGGGCGGACGCGACCTCGTCGACCGACACGGTGGGGATTCCGGCGGTTTCGCCGAGCGGGATGCCGGTGCACACGGTCGGGATACCCGCGGCGACGAGGGATGCCAGCAACCGATCGGACTCGTGGGACGAGACCAGGAGGACGCCATCGACGTGGCCGGCGCGCACGTAGCGCTCGACGTTGGCCTGTTCGTCGACCGTGTCGGCGATCAGGAGGACGAGCGTCATCGACCTCTTCGTGAGCGCTTCGGTCGCTCCGCGCAGGAGCAGCGCGAAGGTCGGGTCGGAGAAGAGCAGATTCTGCGGCTCGGTCAGCAAAAATGCCAACGAGTTCGCCCGGCCGGTCGCGAGGGCGCGGGCCGCATGGTTGGCGGTGTACCCCGTCGCGCGGATCGCGTCCTCGACGGCGGCGCGGGCATCCGGCGATACCCAGTGCCCGCCGTTGATGACACGCGAGACCGTGCCGTACGAGACACCCGCAACGGCCGCGACGTCGCGGATCGTCGGTTTGCGCGAAGTGTCTGGCGATCCCACGACGGTGACTCTATCGCTCCTTCCCCGTGTCCGAGTGTGGTCATACCAAACCTTCTGTGACCGGTCACAGTTCGATAACGAAAGGTCGTCCCGCGCGCAACGGCGACGTAGGCTGATCGCGGAAGCTGTGACCGGTCACAGCCCTGAGTTGCGGACAACGAGGAACCGAACCGATGAACGTCACACCGTGTCGCTACAGCCGACCGTGACCCTTTCGTTGCCGAATATGCACGAACCCCTGCTGACAACGGCCGCTGTCCCCGGCACGCTGAGAGCAGCGCGAGGCGATGTCGCCCCCGCGCCGCATAAGGCTCACCGGGTGATGATCCGTGACGGCATCCCCACCCGCCGACGGGGTACGCCTCCGAGGCACCGCACCTAGAGATACACCCACCACGGAAGGAAGATCCATGCGAAAGATGAGCATCGGCGTCGCAGCCCTTGCGGCGTCCACCCTGTTGCTGGCCGGCTGCTCGGGCAGCACGACCCCCGCAGCAAGCGAGACCGAAGAGGCGATCGACGCGAGCGGCGTGACCCTCACGATCTGGACGGACGAGAACCGGAAGCCCGCGATCGAAGCGGCCGCGAAGGCGTTCGAAGAAGAGACGGGCGGCAAGATCGAGCTCGTCCAGAAGAACTTCGAGGACATCCGCACCGACTTCATCAACCAGGTCCCGACCGGCAACGGCCCGGACATCACGATCGGTGCCCACGACTTCCTCGGCGCGTTCGTCGAAGCCGGTGTGATCGACACCGTCGACCTCGGCGCCTCTGCCGAGCAGCTCGAGCAGGTCGCGATCGACGCGTTCACCTACGACGGACAGGTCTACGGCTTCCCGTACGCGCTCGAAAGCATCGCGCTGGTCCAGAACACCGACCTCGTCGGCGAAGACGCTCCGGCCACCTTCGACGACATGGTCGCCGCGGCCCAGGCTGCCGGCGCTGAGCGCCCGTTCGTGATCAACACGGCCGGTCAGACCGGTGACGCGTACACGATGTACGGCTTCCAGACGTCCTTCGGCGCTCCGGTCTTCGTGCAGGATGCGTCGGGTTCGTACACGGCCGAGGTCGGCATGGGCGGCGACGCGGGCACCGCGTTCGCGACGTGGCTCGGCGCCAACGGCGAAACCGGCACCGGGTACGTCTCGACGACGATCGACTACGACATCAACAACGAGCTGTTCGCCACCGGCAAGGCCGCGTACACGATCCAGGGACCCTGGGCCATCGAGGCGCTGACCGCGCAAGGCGTGAACATCACGGTCAACCCGATCCCGTCCGCGGGCGGCGAGACGGCTGCTCCGTTCGTGGGCGTGCAGGGCTTCTACGTGAGCTCGCAGAGCGAGAACGCGCTGGTCGCCCAGCAGTTCCTGACGACGTACCTCGCCACCGACGAGGCACAGCAGGCCCTGTACGACGCCGACCCGCGCCTCCCCGCGTGGAAGTCCGTCGCAGAGAAGGTCGCCTCCGACCCCGTGGTCGCCGGCTTCCTCGCGTCCGCCGCGAACGGCGTACCGCAGCCCTCGATCCCCCAGATGGGTGCGGTCTGGGAGCTGTGGAACACTGCTCAGGTACAGATCATCAAGGGCGCCGACCCGGCATCGACGTGGACCACCATGGTCGCCGACGTCGAAGCGGCCATCGGCTGACATCCCTGTTCCGGGCGTGGGGTCCGCCCCACGCCCGGAACACCCCTCCCTCGAGAAGGAGACGCATATGTCGGTCCCACAGGTTGACCGCAAGAACACACCGGAACCCCACGCGCGACGCTGGAACGGCATCGGATGGGGCTTCCTCGTGAAGCTCGGCATCATGGCCGTGATCAACGCGTTCGGTCTGCTGGGCATCATCGCCGCATTCCAGGCGGAGTCGTGGATGATTCTCGCCGTCGCCGTCCTGCTGCTGCTCGCCGCCGACATCGTCTATTTCACCAAGCGCGCACTGCCCCTGAAGTACCTGTTGCCGGGACTCGCGTTCCTCCTGATCTTCCAGGTCTTCATCTTCGCGTACACGGCCTACATCGCCTTCACGAATTACGGCGCCGGGCACGTCGGATCGCAGGAGCAAGCGGTCCAGGCCGCCCTCATCCAGGGCGAACGTCGCGTGGACGATTCCCCCACCTACCCGCTGTCGATCATCGAGCAGGGCGGCACGTACGGTTTCGCGATCGTCGATGACGGCGAGATCAAGGCCGGCTCCCCCGATCAGCCGCTCGAGGTCATCGGCGAGACGACGTCGACGAGCGCCCCGAAAGAGGTGCCCGGCTGGAACGTCCTGTCGATCAACCAGATCCTCAGCATGCAGGACGAGATCACTGCTCTTCGGGTCCCCGTCTCCGACGACCCGAACGACGGCTCGATCCGCACCCGCGACGGCTCGTCGGGCGCGGTCTACATCTCGAACCTCGTCTGGGACGAAAGCGCCCAGACCATCACCGACACGTCCACCGACACGGTGTACCGCGCGACGGATGCCGGTCTCTTCACCTCCGATGACGGCCAGAGCCTCCCGACCGGCTGGGTCGTGACGGTCGGGCTCGACAACTTCCTCCGCCTCTTCACCGATTCCTCGATGATCCAGCCGCTCGCGCTCGTGACCGCGTGGACGTTCGCGTGGGCCTTCCTCTCGGTCGCGGTTCCGTTCGCGATGGGGCTCGTGCTTGCCATCATCTACAACGACGAGCGCCTCAAGGGGCGCAAGATCCTCCGGACGCTGTTCATCCTCCCGTACGCATTCCCCGCCTTCATGTCGGCGTTGCTCTGGCGAGGCATGTTCAACAGCGAGTTCGGTGTCATCAACGAGTTCTTCTTCGGCGGCGCGTCGATCGATTGGCTCGGCGACCCGTGGCTGGCCAGATTCGCCGTGCTCTTCGTCAACGTGTGGCTGACCTTCCCGTATTTCTTCCTGGTCTGCACGGGAGCGATTCAAGCGTTGCCAGCGGATGCGCTCGAGGCCGCCGAGATCGACGGCGCGGGCTCGTTCCGCAAGCTCCGCTCGATCATCCTGCCGCTCGTGCTTGTGGCCACCGCGCCGCTGCTGATCTCGTCGTTCGCGTTCAGTTTCAACAACTTCACGATCATCTACATGTTCAACAGCGGTGGACCGGTCATCCCCGGGGCTCCCTACACGCTGGGGTACACCGACATTCTGATCTCCGCGATCTGGGACATCTCCGGCGTCTCCGGCGGTAAGGCCGACTACGGCCTGGCGAGCGCCCTGTCGATCCTCGTGTTCTTCGTCGTCGCCATCATCTCGGCCATCGCCTTCCGTCAGACCAAGAAGCTCGAGGAGTACTCGTGATGTCCGCTCCCACCGAAACCACCGCCCGCGAGGCGAAGGCATCCGTCCAGCTCGACGCGAGCAGGCGAAACGCAGTCCGCAAGAGGTGGGCACTGAATGTCGGCTGGAAGTATCTGCTGGCCATCGTCGTCATCTTCTATGCGGTCTTCCCGCTGGTATACATCTTGTCGGCGTCGTTCAACCCGGGCGGAAGCCTGTCGGGCAGCAACAGCCTCTTCCGCGCGTTCGATCTCGGCAACTACCAAGCCCTCTCGGACACGCGGTATTGGACCTGGTACGGCAACACCCTCATCGTCGGTGTCTCCGCTGCCCTCGGCGCGGTGATCATGGGGGCCGCCGCGGCCTATGCCTTCTCGCGCTTCCGCTTCAGCGGTCGGCGCGTGGGCCTGACCGCCCTGCTCATCATCCAGATGTTCCCGCAGGCGCTCGCGTTCGTTGCGATCTTCCTCATGCTCCTCTCGATCGGCGAAGTGTTCCCGGTCCTCGGCCTCAACTCGAAGATCTCGCTGATCTGCATCTACCTCGGCGGCGCACTCGGCGTGAACACCTTCCTGATGTACGGCTACTTCAACACGATCCCGCAGGAGCTCGACGAGTCGGCCAAGATCGACGGCGCGACGCACGCGCAGATCTTCTGGCGCATCATCATGCCGCTGGTCACCCCGATCCTGGCGGTGGTGGGTCTGCTCGCGTTCATCGCTTCCTTCGGCGACTACATCATCAGCAAGATCGTGCTCGTCTCGGAGGACAACTGGACTCTCGCGGTCGGGATGTTCCAGTGGGTCTCGAACCAGTTGTCCAGCAACTGGGGACTGTTCGCGGCCGGAGCGATCCTCGCCTCGATCCCGGTGCTGGTGCTGTTCCTCACGCTGCAGCGCTACATCGTCGGGGGCCTGACCGCCGGATCGGTCAAGGGCTGACCCTTCAGCGCGCGGCCAACACCGCTTGATAGAGATCGCGGGAACTCAATCCGGTCAGTGCAGCCACCTCAGCGGCGGCATCCTTCAAACGGATGCCGCCGCTGACGAGCGTCTGCACCTGGGCGACGGCATCCGCGGCGGACACGTCGCGCACCGGCGCGCCCCCGACGACGACGACGATCTCGCCGCGCACGCCGTCCGCCGCCCACGTGGCCAGCTCGCCCAGCGGCCCCCGCACGACTTCCTCGAACATCTTGGTGAGTTCCCGGCAGACAGCGGCAGGCCGATCGGCGCCGAACGCGCCCGCCATGGTCTCGAGCGTCGACGCGAGCCGTGACGGCGCTTCGAAGAACACCATCGTGCGCGGCTCGGCCGAAAGCGCACCGAACGTCCGACGCTGCTCCCCCGTCTTCCGCGGAGGGAATCCTTCGAACGTGAACCGATCGGTGGGAAGGCCCGCAACGGCGAGGGCCGTGATGACGGCGCTCGGACCGGGAAGGGCCGTGACCGTCACGCCCTGCGCGACGGCTTCGGCGACCAGGGCGAAGCCGGGGTCGCTCACGGTCGGCATGCCGGCGTCGCTCAAGACGAGCAGGTCTTCATCCCGTGCGCGCGCGACGAGCTCGGCCGCGCGCTGCTTCTCGTTGTGGTCGTGGAGAGCGATCAGCCGGGGGCGGTTCTCGATCCCCAGCCCCTGCAGCAGCCGCTGGGTCGTCCGCGTGTCCTCCGCCGCGACGACGGTTGCCGTCTCGAGCGCGGTGCGCAGGCGTCCGGAGGCATCCGCGAGGTTGCCGATGGGGGTCGCCGCGAGGATGATCACCGCCCCAGCATAGGCTGGTCGTCGTGACGAGCACCGCCCCGCCGCTGCCGCCTGCCGAGCGGCCTTCCTTCTACGACGACTGGCGCACGCGCCTGGCCGCGGAGCCGCGCCTGCAGCGGCTGTACGGATGGCTCGCGCCGGTCCTCATCACGCTTCTGGCCGCGATCCTGCGATTCTGGAACCTCGGCAATCCGCACTCGCTCGTCTTCGACGAGACCTACTACGTCAAGGATGCGTGGAGCCAGTGGAACCTCGGCTACGCCGCGACGTGGCCCGAGGGTGCGGACGCACGTTTCGCCGCCGGCAAGACCGACATCTTCACGACCGCCGCGAGCTTCGTCGTCCACCCGCCGCTCGGAAAGTTCATCATCGGCGCCGGCATGGCCCTCTTCGGGCCCGAATCGTCGGTCGGCTGGCGCGTCGCGACAGCCCTGTTCGGCACAGCCTGCGTCCTCGTCCTCTTCTTCCTCGCGAAGGCCCTGACCGGCTCCACCGTCTTCGCGAGCGTCGCGTCGTTCCTCTTGGCGATCGACGGACTCGGGATCGTCATGAGTCGGGTCGCGCTGCTCGACATCTTCCTCACGTTCTTCGTCCTTCTCGCCTTCTGGTTCACGGTGCTCGATCGACGACGGCATCTCGATCGCCTCGCGGCCGCCGTCGCCAGGCGTATGCGCGATGACGAACCTCCCGCGTGGGGCGTGATCCTGTGGAACCGTCCCTGGGTCATCGCCGCCGGTGCCGCTGCGGGCGCCGCCACGGCGGTCAAGTGGTCGGGCGTCTGGGTGCTGGCCGCGATCGGGCTCTACCTCGTTGTGACCGATGCGCTGGAGCGCCGCCGTCTGGGTGTCACATTCTGGCCGATGGATGCTGTCCGCCAGGGCGCGGCATCCTTCCTTCTGCTCGTGCCGGTCGCCTTCGTGGTCTATCTCGCGTCATGGACCGGCTGGCTCACGAGCGACGGCGGCTACGACCGCCATGCCGCCGACAGCTCCCCGGCGACCGGATTCTTCAGCTGGGTGCCTCTCTCGCTGCAAAGCCTGTGGCGCTATCACGAGACGATCTACACCTCGATGACCGGCATGAGCTCACCGCACAGCTATATGAGCCCGGCGTGGGTGTGGCCGTTGCTGTGGCGTCCGACGTCGATGTATGCCGGGAGCACCGCGGACGGCGAGAACGGGTGTACCGGCGGATCCAGCGGATGCCTCGAGATCCTCTACAGCATGCCGAACCCGCTGCTGTGGTACGCGAGCATGGCCGCGATGATCTATCTCGTCTTCCGCTTCGTCGTGGCGCGCGATTGGCGCCACGCCGTCGTGCTGGTCGCGATCGCGGCCACCTGGTTGCCCTGGGTGATGTACCCGGAGCGCACGATCTTCCAGTTCTACACGATCGTCATGTGGCCGTTCCTTCTGCTGGCCTTGACGTTCGCCTTGCGTGACATCACGGGTACCGCGCACGCCCCCGCTGACCGGCGCCTGGCCGGTCAGCGGGTCGTGCTGGTGTTCCTCGGCGTCGTGATCGCGCTGTCGATCTTCTGGTACCCGCTGTGGTCGGCCACGCAGGTGCCGTACGACTTCTACCGCCTGCACAACTGGATGCCGGGCTGGATCTGACCCGTCAGTTCACCTCATCGGGGTGGACCGATACCCGGCCGCCGCGCTCGAGCGCGGTGATCGCGGCCTGCTCGTCGGCGGTGAGTTCGAAATCGAACACGTCGAGGTTCTCGCGGATGCGGGCGGCACTCGTCGACTTCGGGAACACGATGAATCCCTGCTGCAGGTGCCAGCGGAGGACGACCTGTGCCGGGGTCTTGCCGTGCGGGGCCGCGGCGGACGCGACCGGCTGCTCGTCGAACAGCGGGTACTTACCCTGACCGAGCGGACCCCATGCCTCGATGAGGATGCCGTGCTCTGCCGCGAATCCGGTCACGTCACGCTGCTGGTATGCCGGGTGCAGTTCGATCTGATCGACCGCCGGGGTGACCCCGGTCGCGGTGATGATCTCTTCCAGGTGTGCGGGAAGGTGGTTCGAGACGCCGATGCTCGTGGCCTTGCCGGCATCCCGGATCTGGACCATCTTCTCCCACGCGTTGACGTAGTTGCCGTTTGCGGGCGCCGGCCAGTGCACGAGGTAGAGATCGACGTGATCGAGTCCGAGCTTGCCGAGGCTTTCATCGATCGCAGCGAGCGGTGCCTCGCCTGCCTGCCGGTCGTTCCACAGCTTGGTCGTGATGAAGAGTTCGTCACGCGGGATGCCGCTCGCGGCGAGCGCGCGGCCGACGCCCTCTTCGTTGCCGTAGAGCGCGGCCGTGTCGATGTGTCGGTAACCCGCTTCGAGCGCGTCCGAGACGATGCGTTCGGTCTCGGCGGGGTCGACCTTGAACACCCCGAAGCCGAGCTGCGGAATCGTGTGGCCGTCGTTGAGCGTGAGGGCGGGGATCGTCGTCATGCCTCCAGCGTAGGCACCCGCACCGCCCTCTCGCGAGGAACGAGCGGGGCATGGGTTGTTGTGCCCATCGCCCGGCCGTGGGATCTCGCTTAGGTTGGACCCGACGGAAGGGGCGGTCGTGGCAGATCTGAAAATCGATGTCAGCGAGGTGCTCGCCAGCGCGAGCAGCGCTGACCGGATCGCGGGCGATTTCGGCGGCGCCGAGCGCATCGCCGACGAGACCGCCGACTACACCGGGCACGATGGTCTCGCGGGGAAGGTGCGCGACTTCGGCGGTAAGTGGGACGTCGCGCGCGGCAAGCTCGAAGAGAACCTCACCTTCATCGCCGAGTACCTGCGGGCCGTCGTCGACACCTTCGACGATCTCGACACCGACCTGGCCGCGGCGCTCGCGGATTCCGCGTTGGGTGACGGCAAAGCAGTCGACGAGCTCAACAAGGCCATGGCCGACGCTCAAGAGCCGGCACCTGCACCCACCCCGAGCCCCACCCCGTCGCCCACTCCCGGACCCTCCCCCACACCGCCGAGCGGAGACGGCCGCTGATGGCACTTCCCGGAAACCCGGACGCCCTCGCCGAGCGCGCGTCGACCTATGCGTCGTCCGCAAGCCGCATCCAGCGTGCCGCCGACGATCTGCGTTCACTCGCGTACGCCAGCGAAGCGAAGTCGCTCGATGCGATTCGCGACAAGAGCAACCAGGTCGCCGACGACCTCGACGATGCGTACGGGCGCTATTACGGCACGGCGACCGCGCTGACCGAGTACGCCGCCGCTCTGCGGACGGCACACAAGAATGCGAACGACGCCGATGCAAGCGAAGCCACGGCGCAGAACTACGGCGATCAGGCCGACTCCCAGGTCGCGGCGCTGACTCGCCACCTCCGCAATCTCGAGGATGCCGCCGCTCCGGCGGGAACGATCGAGGCCGCCGAGCGCCGCCTGGCCGATGCACAGGGCACCGCGCGGCGCCATGACGGTTCGGCCACCGCGGCACGCGACCAGCACGAGGCCGCGCGCCGCGACATGGAAGCCGCCGCGCAGCGCGCGATGTCGCTCATCGACACCGCGATCGATGCCACGAACGAAAGCTGGCTCGACAAGGTCGGCAATTTCTTCGAGGACATCGGATCGTTCCTCGCCGATCTCGGCCGATGGGTGGGCGACTTCCTCCAGGACCTCTGGGACGAACTGCAACGCCTCGTGGCGACGGTCCTCGCCGTGCTCGGCACGATCCTGATCCTGGTCCTCGTCTACGCACTCCTGTCGATGATCCCGGTGATCGGGCCCATGATCGCCGCTCTCGTCGTCGGGATCCTCGCCGGCTTCCTCCTCGCCAGCATCCTGTCGGATGTCACGAAGCCGACGCCGAAACCCCACGCCTACGACCGCACCAAGAGTGAGAAAGGCAGCGATCCCGGCGAGCCGACCGACCTGTCCAGCGCGCTGAAGGACGCGGCCTACGTCGACAAGCTGGGGCATGAGCCCCTCCGCAACCCCGACGGTTCCCTCATGCGCGATGAGGACGGCAACGTCATGACCTCCGCCGAGAACACCGTCATCAAGGTCACACAGGTCGTCGATGCCGACGGCGTCGTGCGCTGGCGCGTCGCCCTGCCGAGTACACAGGAGTGGCTTTCGCGTCTCAACGGCGACCAAGGCGCCGTCAACGACCTCGACAGCAACCTCGCCCTCATGCTGACCCCGTCTTTGCGGTCGCAGTACGAGCGTGCGGTGCTCGCCGCGATGCAGGAGGCTGGCGTCAGCCCCAACGATCCGGTCATGCTCGTGGGGTTCAGTCAGGGCGGAATCATGGCGGGACACCTGGCCGCCTACAACTCCGACTACAACTGGGATGCCGTGGTCGTCGCCGGCTCGCCGATCGACAGCATGCCGATCCCCTCGACGACGACGGTCGTGTCGGTCCAGCACGACGGCGACCCGGTGCCGCGCCTGGACTCGATCATCTCCCTGGGCACAGGCGGCTACGCGCAGCAGCAGCCGAACTGGACCACGATCACGACACCGTCGCCGCTGGCGTCCGACGGCGTGGCCGGCATCCACAACGGTGCCGCGTACAACGCGACGCTGCAGAGCCAGATCGACAGCGTCCCCGCGTCCACGCAGGACGACCTCGATGCGTACTTCATCGGCGATGAGAACACCTACGGTTATGACAGCACCTACTACTCGTGGACGGAAGACTGATGGCGCACCTCCCTTCACCCTCACGCCTCATCGCGGTGGCCGTCGGAGCCGCGCTCGCCCTGTCTGCCGTCACCGCCTGCAGCCCTGCGGCATCGCCTGCGCCCGTGACGACCTCCACCGAAAGCGAGAGCGAATTGCTGTATCCCGAGATCCACGCCGCCGTCCTGGCCGCTGAGCCACGCGTCGTCGATACCGGCATCCTGGAGAGCCAGTCCGGCGCATCGACCGTGCTGAGCGTCGCCGTCTTCGTGAGCGGTGCAGAGCCCCTCTCGACCGAGTCGCTCACGGCCATGCTCGTCGCGGTGCGCGACACGATGCCCGACGGTGCCGACCAACTCGACTTCATCGCGCGGGACGACACCGAAGCCAGTCGTCGCCTCGATATCGGGCCCGCGATCGACGGGCTGCCGGCAGAGCTCACGCCGCTCTGGGACGGCACGTTGACGCTCATGCGCGGCGATCTCGACAAGCTGTGAGCGGGGACCCTTCGCCGGAGCTGTCCTTCCGCCTGATCGGCACGTGGTGGCGAGTCGACCTCGCCTCCGATGAGGCAGCGCGGACGTCGGCGACGGACATCGCGCGCGGAACGCTCGGCACCGCAGATCAGCACGCGACCGCCCGACGGCGGATGCGCGACGACCTCGTCTCGGCCGCCGCGGCGGCGCGCGAGGCGCAGGCGCGCCTGCTGCTCCTGCAGACCGAGCTCTCTCCCGGTGATCCGATGTCGGCCACCCTTACGCTGTACGACGACGACCGGATGCGGATGAGCCCCGCGATCGGCACCTCGCCCGACCGAGTCCTCCGTGTCCTCGAGGAGAGTCTGCCGACGATCGCGCCTGAGCTCGCACCGACCGCCGTGCGCCGGCCGTTCCAGGGCGGCGAGACCGTGCGGGTGCACCGCATCGACGAGACGATCGGGGTCGAGGATGGCCAGGAGTTCACTCAGCGCCGCCTCGTCGCGCAGTACTGGTACCCGCAACCGGATTCCAAGCGCCTGCTCCTCGCAGTGTTCTCGACGCCCCTCGGCGATATCCCCCACACGGTGCTGTCGTACTTCGATGCGATCGTGGAGGTATCGCGCTTCGTGACTCCGGTGCCCACCGCCTCCTGAGGCCGCATACGATGGAGGGCTATGCCTTCTGCCGAACCCGTCATCTCGTATCCGCCGGAGCTGCCCGTCAGCGCCGCGCGCGACGAGATCGCGCGCGCGATCAAGGACCATCAGGTCGTGATCGTCGCCGGCGCGACGGGGTCGGGCAAGACCACGCAGCTGCCGAAGATCTGTCTCGAGCTCGGTCGCGAGAAAATCGCGCACACGCAGCCACGGCGCATCGCGGCACGCACGATCGCCGAGCGCATCGCGCACGAGATGCAGGTCCCCCTCGGCGGTGCGGTCGGCTACAAAGTGCGCTTCACCGACCAGGTGTCCGCCGACACGAAGGTCGCGCTGGTCACCGACGGCATCCTGCTCAACGAAATCCACCGCGACCGACTGCTGCGGCGCTACGACACGATCATCATCGATGAGGCGCACGAGCGGTCCCTCAACATCGACTTCCTCCTCGGCTACCTGACCCGCATCCTTCCGGAACGGCCGGACCTGAAAGTCATCGTGACCTCGGCCACGATCGACCCGGAAAGCTTCGCGCGGCATTTCTCGGCGGGCGGCACTCGTGTGGTGCCGATCATCGAGGTATCGGGGCGGACCTATCCGGTCGAGATCCGCTATCGTCCGGCGACGGAGACCGAGGACGACGTCGACGCCCTCGCGGCGGCGCTGCGCGAGCTCGACCGCGAATCCAGCGGCGACGTGCTGGTCTTCCTCCCTGGGGAGGCCGAGATCCGCGACGCGATGGATGCCGTTCGCGGCATGTACGCGCAGGATGCCCGGCCGACCGAGGTGCTCCCGCTCTACGGCCGACTGTCGTCCGCCGACCAGCATCGCGTGTTCGAAGCGTCATCGATCGCCGGCGTGCGCCGGCGTGTGATCCTCGCGACCAACGTCGCCGAGACGAGTCTGACGGTCCCCGGCATCCGGTACGTCGTCGACGCGGGCACCGCCCGCATTTCGCGCTACAGCGCACGCTCGAAAGTGCAGCGTCTCCCGATCGAAGCGATCTCGCAGGCGTCGGCCCAGCAGCGCTCCGGCCGCGCGGGGCGCACGTCCGACGGCATCGCGATCCGCCTGTACGCCGAAGACGACTTCGACGCCCGTCCGGAGTTCACCGAGCCGGAGATCCTGCGCACCTCGCTCGCGTCGGTGATCCTGCAGATGCTCGCGCTCGGCTTCGGTGATATCTCGGAGTTCCCCTTCCTCACTCCCCCGGACTCCCGCGGAGTGAAGGCGGCACTCGACCTGCTCACCGAGTTGCGCGCGATCGAGATCGGCCGGAGCACGCCGAAGCTCACGCGGTGGGGGCGCGAGATCGCTCGCCTGCCGATCGACCCGCGCTTCGCCCGGATGCTGCAAGAAGCCCGCCGGCTCGGCGTGACCCACGACGTCCTCGCGATCGTCGCCGGGCTCTCGATCCAGGACGTGCGCGAGCGCCCCTCCGCCGAGGACGGCGCACAACGCGAGCAGGCCGACCGCATGCACGCACGGTTCATCGACCCGACGAGCGACTTCCTCACGCTGCTGAACCTGTGGAACCACCTCCAGGAACAGCAGCGCGAACTCGGGTCGAGCGCCTTCCGTCGACTCTGCCGCAGCGAGTTCCTCAACTACGTGCGGGTGCGGGAATGGTTCGACGTGCACCGGCAGTTGCGGCAGCTCACCCGCGATGCCGATGGACGTTCGCGCACCGACGCCGACTCGGCGACCGGTTCGGCGGCGGACCCCGCGCTCATCCACCGGGCGATCCTGTCCGGCCTGCTGTCGCACATCGGCATCCTCGACACGCGCTCCACGCAGCGCACGGACCCCAAGCGGCGTCCGCTCGCGGAGTATCGCGGCGCCCGCGGTGCGAAGTTCTCGATCTTCCCCGGATCGGGATTGCGCAAGGCGTCTCCTGATGCGGTGATGGCGGCCGAACTGGTCGAGACCTCGCGGCTCTACGCCCGCACCGTCGCCGCGATCGACCCGGCCTGGGCCGAAGAGCTGGCGGGCGATCTCGCGCACCGCACGATCACCGACCCGCACTGGTCGAAGGATGCCGGCGCCGCCGTCGCCGCCGAGAAAGTCACGCTCTTCGGGATCGAGATCATCCCGCGACGGCGCGTGCAGTTGGCTCGGATCGACCGAGAACTCGCCCGCGAACTGTTCGTGCGCGATGCGCTCGTCGAGGGCGAGTGGAACACGCACTACCTCGACAAGCGTCTGACGGCGTTCGAGCGGCGCAACCACGAACTGCGGCGACGATTGGAGAAGGTCGAGGAGCGCGAGCGACGGCGGGACATCCTCGTCGGCGACGAAGCGGTCTTCGCGTTCTACGACACCCGGATCCCCCGCGATGTCTTCGACGTCCGGTCCTTCGAGACGTGGTGGCGCGAGACATCGGCACAGACTCCGCACCTTCTCGAGATGACCGAGGCCGACCTGCAGGGCGACGCATCCCGCGCCGACGAGCGCGATTTCCCGACGCGGTGGATTCAGGGGGATCAGACGCTCTCCCTCGCGTATCGCTTCGAGCCGGGTGCCCCGGATGATGGTGTGAGCGTCGTCGTCCCGCTCGCCCTCCTCGCCCAACTCCGCGAGGACGGCTTCGACTGGCAGGTGCCGGGGCTGCGGGGCGAACTCATCACCGCACTGCTGCGCGCTCTGCCGAAAGTGATCCGGCGTCACGTCGTGCCCGCCGCCGATTGGGCGGCCACCCTCGGCGACGAACTCATCGGCTCGGGTCCCGAGTCGCACGCGGGCCTGCCGCCGCTGTCCTTGCGGGCGGCGTTGGCCTCCCGCATCCAACGCGTCGCGAATCAACCCGTCACCCCGGCCGACTTCGATCTCTCGCGCGTGCCCGCCCATCTCACGATGGGTTTCCGCGCGGTCGATCCGCGCGGCCGGACCGTCGGCAGTGCGCACAACCTCGCAGAGCTGCAGGCGCAGCTTGCGGGCCGCGCACGCGAGCAGGTCGCACGCTCGCTCGCGCATCCCTCAGACTCATCCCGCGGACCTCGTCCCACAAAAGGCTGGTCTGGAGCACCGGAATCGACCGAAAGTGGGACATCCCCTGTCGAAAGTGGGACGACGGCGGCCGGTACGAGTGTGACCGAGCGCACCGGGATCACGACGTGGGACGTGGGCACCTTGCCCGATGTCGTCGACTCGCGGGTAGCGGGCGGCGTCGTGCGCGGGTACCCCGCTCTCATCGATGAGAAGACGAGCGTCGCCCTCCGCATCGAGGCCACTCCCGAACGTGCCGCGCGCCTCACCCGGGCCGGTGTCCGACGGCTCCTTCTCCTGGCCGTGCCATCACCGAGCGCGTACGTCCTCGAGCACCTCACGGCCGCCGAGAAGCTCGTGCTCGCGACCTCGCCCTATCCGTCGGCGAAAGCCCTCATCGAAGACGCTCGCGTCGCCGTCGCGGACGCCGTGCTCGACCGGACGGTGCCGAATCCGCGCACTCCCGAACAGTTCGAGGCGGTACGGGATGCGTTCTCCGCCGCCGTCGTCGACGAACTCTTCCAGGCCGTGTCGCTCACGGCGCGCATCCTCACACTGCAACGGGACGTCGATCGGGCGGTCCGCGCACAGAACTCGATGACACTCCTCACCCCGTTGGGGGATGTGAAAACGCAGGTCGCGGGCCTCATCTTCCCCGGATTCCTCGCGCACACGGGCCTGGTTCGGCTGGCCCATCTCCCCCGCTATCTTCAGGGCGCGCTGCTGCGCGTGCAGGCGCTCGGAGACAACCCGGGCCGAGACCGGCAGCGAATGACCGAATTCGAGCGGGCGGTGACGGCCTATACGGATGCCGGTGGCACCGTGCCGCTCCCGTCCAATGCATCGGCGACACTGACCCGAAGCCGCTGGTTACTGGAAGAGTTGCGGGTGAGTGTTTTCGCTCAGCCGCTGGGCACCGCCGAGGCGGTCTCGTTGCAACGCGTGACGAAGGCCCTCGCCGGAGGATGACACGCGGCGGAATAGCCGCGACAACGAGGAAGTTGGCACGCATATGAGCACCGCGATCACGTACACCGCGTTCGGAGGGCCCGAGGTCCTCACCGTCACCCACGTCCCGACGCCCTCTCCCGGCCCGGGCGAGCTGGGCGTGCGCATCGAGGCAGCCGGGGTCAATCCGCTCGATCTGAAACTGCGCTCCGGTGCCCGGGCATCGGGAGACATCGTCGAGCCTCGCCGCGTGGGCGGCGACGGCGCCGGAGTCGTGTCCGCTGTCGGAGACGGCGTCGAGGGATTCCGCGTCGGCGACGCCGTGGTCCTGTTCGGCGCCGCCGGGCTCTATGCGACCGACGTCGTCGTCACTCCCGCACAGGCCGCCATCCGTCCGCCGCAGGTCACGGCCGCCGAGGGCGCCGCGCTCGGCATCCCCGCCGGCACCGCGTACCAGACCCTCCGCTCGCTCGCCGTCGGCCCCGGCGACACGGTGCTCGTCCACGGCGGCTCGGGCGCCGTCGGACAGGCCGCCATCCAGTTCGCGGTCCTCTGGGGCGCCACGGTCCTCGCGACGACGAGCGATCGCCGCGCCGATCGGGTGCGCGCTCTCGGGGCGACGCCGATCTCCTACGCGCCGGGACTCGAAGATCGCGTTCGTGCCGCCGCACCGCAGGGCGTCACCGCCGCAATCGACATCGCCGGCACCGACGAGGCTCTGCAGAGCTCGCTCGCTCTCGTCGCCGATCGACACCGGATCGCGACGCTCGTGCGGGGGAAGGATGCCGCTGACCTCGGCATCCGCGCCTTCATGGGGGGAAGCCCCGTGCCGCTGAGCGCTGGGGAGAAGGCGTGGCGGGCAGAAGCGATCCCGGTGACGCTCGCGCTGCTGGCAACCGGACGGTTCACGGTGGAAGTCGGCGCGCAGGTGCCCTTGGCCGATGCGGCTGCGGCGCACCAGCTCGTGGCGGATGGCGTCGACGGCAAGGTCGTGCTCATCCCCTGATCCCGGTTTTTGGCGAGGTGCGAAGTAAGGGTAGGCTTACCTCCATGATCACCTCATCCCGCACGCTCTGGCCGCTCGTCGGCCTTGCGGCCGTCGCCCTGACTGTGACCGCATGCTCCTCGCCGGCCGCAACGGCAGACGAAGCGAACCCCACCGCCGTGGCGACAGTCACCGTCGCAAACGCCCACCCCGCCCTCATCCAGGTGGAGAACGAAGGCGAGACGTCCTGGCAGGAAGACACCGACGCGACGCGCGGGTCGGTCGAGGTGCCGTTCCAGCCGCAGGCCGTCGTGACCTTCGACATCGCGACCCTCGATACCCTGCACGCGATCGGCGCCGGCGACTCGGTCATCGGCATCCCGGAGATCGCCCTTCCGGATTACCTCTCCGAGTACGCGGATCTCCCGAAGGTGGGCACGCTGTTCGAGCCCGACTTCGAGGCCGTCAACGAGCTCGAACCCGACCTCATCGTCACGGCGGCGCGGAGTACGGGGCAATACGACGAACTCGCGAAGATCGCCACCACGATCGACCTCACCGGCACGTACGGCGGCACGTTCGACCCCGCTGCGGGTCTCGTGCGGGCCGCTCAGCTCGGCGAGGTCTTCGGCGAAGAGGAGAAGGTCGCCGAGCTGACGGCGGGCATCGAGGAGCTCACCGCCACGATCCAGTCCGAGGCCTCGGGTACGGCGCTCGTCCTGTCGATCTCCGGCGGCGAGTACGGTGCGTTCGGCGAGGGCTCGCGCTTCGGATACTTCTTCGATGAGCTCGGTTTCACCCCCGCGGTTGCGGCGGCCGAACTCCCCGGCGCGGAAGGCTCGCCCCACGGAGACACCGTCACGAACGAGTTCATCCTGACGGCGAACCCGGACTGGATCATCGCGTTCGACCGTGGCGCGGCGACAGGTGAAGGCAGCACCGCCGAAGAGGCGCTCTCGAACGAGATCGTCGAGCGCACGACCGCGTCGCAGGAGGGGCAGATCGTCTACCTGCCGGCGAGCGAGCTCTACATCGTGATCAATGGGCTCACCGCGATCCAGACCGTCCTCGAGTCGGTCCACGACGCGGTCGCGAGCTGACCTTGTTCCCCCACACGCGGGGAGCGGACTTCTGAAACGCCTGTCCCCCACGACGCTGATCGTCGCGGGGGTGGTCTCCACGGCCGCCCTCGCGACGGTTTCGCTGTTCATCGGCGTCGCCGATCTCGACGGCTTCATCCTCTTCGCCAGCCGTGTTCCGCGCACCGTCGCGCTCATCCTCGCCGGGATCGCCTTCGCCGTGACCGGGCTGATCATGCAGCTGCTCACCCGCAACCGCTTCGTCGAACCCAGCACGACCGGAGCGACGGATGCCGCCAGCTTCGCCCTCCTGCTGCTTCTTCTCCTCTCCCCCGGCTTGCCGTTGGGGCTCACGGCGGTGATCGCATCGGTCGGAGCGCTCCTCGGCGTCATCGGGTTCCTCGCCCTCGTCCGCCGCATCCCGTCACGCTCGAGTGTCCTCGTGCCGATCGTCGGCATCCTCTATGCCGGCGTCATCGGTGCCGTCACGACGTTCATCGCGTATCGCGCCGACATGCTGCAGGAGCTTCTCAGCTGGGGCATCGGCGACTTCTCGGGGATCATCCGCGGCCGGTACGAAATGCTGTGGGTTGCCGCCGCAGCCGCCCTCATCGCCTGGATCGCCGCCGACCGGTTCACTGTCGCGGGTTTGGGCGAGGACACCGCACGCGGACTCGGCCTCAACACGCGCGGCGTCATGGCGCTCGGCGTCGGCATCATCGGGATCGTCACCGGCGTCATGGTCGTCGTCACCGGCGCGATCCCCTTTCTCGGGCTCATCGCGCCGAACATCGTCAGCCGCTGGGTGGGCGACAACATGCGGCGATCCGTGCCGATCGTCGCGCTGCTCGGCGCGTCACTGGTACTCCTCTGCGACATCGTCGGGCGTCTCGTGCGCTTTCCGTTCGAGTTGCCGATCTCGATCGTCATGGGCGTTCTCGGGGGCATCGTCTTCCTCTGGATGCTCCTCGGCACCGCGCAGCCGTCGGATGCGGCGCGGCCGGCACGCGGGCGCCGTCCCGTGGCGGGGAGCGTCCGATGACCGCCACGACGCGAGCAGCTCTCCGCTCCCCCGCCCTGAGGCTGGCCGCGCTGACCGCGCTGGCGGTCCTGGCGATCGTGCTGTATCTGTTCACCGATCTGCCGACCCGCTGGGAGTACGCGCTCGACATCCGCACCCGCACGATCGCGGGCATGGTGATCGCGGCCGCAGCCGTCGGAGTGTCGACCGTGCTGTTCCAGACGATCACGGCCAACCGCATCCTCACGCCCGGGATCATGGGCTTCGACGCCGTCTTCCTCGCCATCCAGGTGGTCGTCGCGTTCGCGATCGGTCCCGCGCTCTTGGTCTCCGCCCCGCCGCTCGCGTCGTGGACGGTCGAACTCGTCCTGATGGCGGGGTCGATCGTGTTGCTGTACTGGTGGCTGTTCCTCCGACGCCGACTCGACCTGCACGTCATCGTCCTGGCCGGTCTCGTGCTGGGAGTCCTCTTCCGCTCCGTCACCTCGTTCCTCCAGCGCCTGCTCGACCCCGACACTTTCGCGATCGTGCAGAACCTGGCGTTCGCGAGCTTCACCTCGATCGACCGGGAGCTCCTCCTTCCCACCGGACTGCTGGTGGCTCTTGCGATCGCCTCGCTCTGGCCGCTCCGGCGCGCACTGGACGTCTTGTCGCTCGGGGAGACGACGGCGATCTCACTCGGCGTGGAGCATCGGCGCACCGTCATGCACGTCGTGGTCGTGGTCGCGGCGCTGGTGGCGGCATCCACGGCTCTCGTCGGGCCGGTCACGTTCTTCGGGCTCATCGTCGCGAACCTCGCGTACGGCGCCGTCGGGCACCGCCACCTGCGGAGCATCCCCGCCGCGATCGCCATCGGCGCCGTCGCGCTCGTGGGCGGTCAGCTGATCCTCGACCGCGTGCTGGGCTTCTCGACCGAGTTGCCCGTCGTGATCGAGTTCGCCGGCGGGCTGTTCTTCATCATCCTCGTCCTCACCGGAAAGGCCCGCTGACATGATCCGTACCGATGCGGTCTCAAAAAGACACGGCGGGCTCGTCGCTGTCGACGACGTCACGGTCGAGATCGGGCGTGGCCTCACGGCGATCATCGGCCCGAACGGCGCCGGCAAATCGACGCTGCTCTCAGCGATCGGACGGCTCATCCAGACGACCGAGGGCACGATCACGGTCGACGGTGTGGATGTGCACACCGCCGGATCGCGCGAGGTCGCGCGCCGCCTGGCGATCCTCCGCCAGGACAACCACCTGGCGATCCGGCTCAGCGTCGAAGACCTCGTCGCGTACGGGCGCTTCCCGCACGGCGGGTCGGGGCGCACGCCGCAAGACCGCTCCCGCATCGAGCGGGCGATCGCGCTGCTCGACCTGGGCGCCGTGCGCCGCCGCTTCCTCGACGAGCTCTCCGGCGGGCAGCGCCAGCGTGCGTTCGTGGCGATGGCGATCGCTCAGGACACCGATCACCTGCTGCTCGACGAGCCGCTCAACAACCTCGATCCGCGGCACGCCGTGAGTCTCATGAGGCTGCTGCGGCGCGAGTGCGCCGAGCGCGACATGACGATCGTCGTCGTGCTCCACGACATCAACGTCGCCGCACAGTTCGCCGACGACATCATCGCGATGCGCAGCGGCCGCGTCGTGCACCACGGCCCGGTCGACGAGGTCATCACCGCGCCGCACCTGAGCGCCCTCTACGACACCCCGGCACGCGTCGAGAAGCTCGGCGAGCGCCTCGTCGTGCTGTGGGAATGAATCGGAGTGACATGACCACCACCTTCAGGCTTGAGCCGCGCGGACTCGATCTCCGCTTCCGTCGCGTGCGCACCGCGGCACGCACCTGGATCACGCCCACCTATGTGCGGGTGCGCGTCGAGGGCGATGAGCTCATCGGCTTCACCTCGCTCGGCGCCGATGATCACATCCGGGTCTTCTTCGCGGGCGCCGCCGACGCCTCGATCGACGACCTGCGCGCTGCGCCGAGCCGCGAGTACACGCCGCTCGCGTGGGATGCGGACGCGGGGTGGCTCGACCTCGAGTTCGCGATCCACGGCGACGACGGCATCGCGGCCCCGTGGGCGGCGAGCGCCCCGATCGGATCGACGGCGGCGATCGGCGGACCGCGCGGTTCGAAGGTCCTCGTCGGTCGCCCCGACGCCTGGCTGCTCGCGGGAGACGAGACGGCGATCCCGGCGATCCGCAGGTTCGTCGCGCAGATGGATGCCGCGGCATCCGGTCGGGTGATCCTCGAGGGCGTGCACCCGGTGCCGCTCGAGACGCCCGCGGGCATCGACGTCTCCTTCGTCCAGCGCGGTTCCGCCGCGCCGGGTTCGGCGCTCGCCGCGCACCTGGATGCGCTGACGGCCGTCGACCGGCCGGACGGCGCGGTGCTGGGTTTCATCGCCGCCGAGCAGGCCATCGTGAAGCCCGGCCGCGCACTGCTCCTGGGTCGATGGGCGTTGGCGCCGGACCAGGTGATCGTGAAGGGCTACTGGAAGCGCGGCGACACCGAATACCACGCCCCGCACTGACCCGCCCCCTGTCTCCCGCATCCACCCGAACGAACTCCGCAGAATGTCGCCTTCTCCGCACGCGCACGCGCTTCCGGCTGCGGAGATCGCAACATTCTGCGGAGATCGGCATGCCGAGTCGGCCCGATGGCCCCGCTCAGGCGGCGATCCTTGCGCTCGCGGTCAACTCGCGCGGATGAGGTCGCGGTAGAACCCGATTCCGCGCAGCCACACGTCGACGCGGATGCGCTCGTTGTGCGAGTGGAGCGCGTCGCGTTCCGCGCGCGTGAGATGGAACGGGGTGAACCGGTAGACGTGAGCGCTGAGGGAGGTGAACCAGCGACTGTCACTCGCGCCGAGCTGAATGTACGGCGTCGTGACGATGTCCTCACCCAGCGCGGAAGCGACCGCGGTCGCGATGCGGCGCCAGGGTTCACCCTGCCACGGCGAGACCGGCGACGGATCCGAGCCGTGCCGCACATCGACCTCGATGCTCGGGTCAGCGACGGCGCGACGCACATGCCGCTCCGCCGACGCGACAGTGTCCCCGGTGAGCAGGCGGATGTTGATCGAGGCCCGTGCGGTCGTCGCCAAGACGTTCTCCGCCGGCGCACCGGAGAGCTCGGTCGCGACAGCGGTGGTGCGCACGAGTGCGTTCATCTCGGGGCCGAGCCGCGGGAAGACGGCTGCCAACAGAGGCCCGGTCACAGCCAGGTGAGCGAACACCCAGCGCAGCGGCCCGTGGGTATGGGGCGCAAGCGTCGCGAAGAGGGCCCGCACGGGCGGCGCGATTCGGGTGGGGAACGGCCGCCGGTGCACCCGGTCGATCGCCCGCGCGAGGCGGACGGTCGCCGGCATCACCGGCGGCGTCGACGCGTGGCCGCCCGCTTCCCGCGCCGTGAGGTGCACCGTCATGACGCCGCGCTCGGCCACGCCGACCATCGCGGTGGGAACCGTGACGCCGGGTACCACGCCGTCGACGACCGCGCCGCCTTCGTCGAGAACGAGCCCGGGCCGGACACCTCGGGACTGCAACACGCGGACGATCTCTTGCGCGCCATCACCGGCCGTCTCCTCGTTGTGCCCGAACGAGAGATAGACGTCCCGGGCGGGCGCATGGCCACTCTCGACGAGGTGTTCGACGGCTTCCAGGATCGCGACGAGTGACCCTTTGTCATCGATCGCGCCGCGCGCGCGGATCTCGGCATCCTCCCCCGTTCCGATGATCTCGGCGGCGAACGGTGGATGCGTCCACTCCTCCGGGGCGACCGGAACGACATCCAGATGCGCCATCAGCACGAGCGGGTCGGCTGAGGTCGCCCCGCTCCAGTGGTAGAGCAGGGAGTGCCCGGCGATGACCTCGCGACCCAGTACCGCGTGGGTGCGCGGATACAGCCGCACGAGCGCGGCAAGGAACTCATCGAACGGCGCCCAGTCGATGTCGGCTTGATCGGCATGCGACACGGTCGGGATGCGCAGCAGCTCGCGGAAGCGCTCCAGCGCGACGTCGGCGGGGAGATCACTGTGTTCGGTCACCGTCCGAGCCTACGCACCCCGCGCTCTTCCGGCCGCGTACCGTATGCAGGATCGCTCGCCCCGAAAGCCCTGATTTCGCCCGACTCTGCCGGTCTCGGGCGGAAGAATCCTGTATTCGGTACGCACCGTCGGCGAGCCGCACGCCGATAGGCTCGAGACATGACTGGACTGCGCTGGGGAATCCTCGCTCCGGGCGGTATCGCCCACGCTTTCGCGAAGGATCTGCGCACGGCAGACCTTGACCTGGTTGCCGTCGGCTCCCGCCGCCCTGATGCCGCCGAAGCCTTCGCGGCCGAGTTCCAGATCCCGCGCGCTCACGGCTCCTACGAGGACCTGGTCGCCGATCCCGAGGTCGACATCGTCTATGTCGCCTCGCCGCACAGCCACCATCGGGACCACGCGCTCCTCGCCCTCGAGGCGGGCAAGCACGTCCTGATCGAGAAGCCCGTGACGTTGGATGCCGGTGAAGCCGCCGAAATCCAGGATCTCGCGCGGTCGAAGGGCCTGCTGGCGATGGAAGCGATGTGGACGCGGTACCTGCCGCACATGATCCGCATCCGTGAGCTCGTCGCCGACGGCGCCCTGGGAGACGTGCGCGCCGTGATCGCCGATCACACCCAGAGCCTGCCGACCGACCCGGCGCACCGACTCAACGCTCTGGAGCTCGGCGGCGGCGCGCTGCTCGATCTCGGCATCTATCCCGTGTCGTTCGCCTGGGACATCCTCGGCCCGATGGAGGAGATCCGCGCGGTCGGACGTCTCGCCGAGACCGGCGCTGACACCGAGGCCGTCATCTCCAGCACCCACACGGCCGGCGGGGTGTCATCGCTCATCACATCGTCCCGCGCCGCGGGCCCCAATATCGCCCACATCGTGGGAACCCGCGCGCGCATCGACATCGACGCGGTCTGGTACACACCGACGTCCTTCCGTGTGACCGCGACCGATGGCACGCTCCTCGAGGAGTACGTCTCCGACGTTCCCGGTCGTGGCATGCAGTTCCAAGCCCTCGCCGCCGAGGAGATCATCGCCGCGGGCCGCACCGACAGCGACCTGCTGGCGTTCGGCGAATCCGTCGCGATCATGCACGCGCTCGACTCGATCCGCGCCCAGCTGGGCGTGGCCTACCCCCAGGAGCGATGACATGCCCGATCCGCAGAATCCCCGTGTCGCGGTGTATCTCGACTTCGACAACATCGTCATGAGCTGGTACGACCGTGTGCATGGGCGCAACGCCTACGCCGGCGACCGGCAGAAGATCATCGCCGACCCCGATGAGCCCACGATCGCCCAGCGACTCAAGGACGCGACGATCGACGTCGGCGCGATCATCGATTACGCGGCATCGTTCGGCACTCTTGTGCTGACCCGCGCCTATGCCGACTGGTCGTCGCCGGTCAACGCGTTCTACCGGTCGCAGCTCGTCGCGCGCGCCGTCGATCTGGTCCAGCTCTTCCCCGCCGCCGCGTACGCGAAGAACGGCGCCGACATCCGCCTCGCCGTCGACACGGTCGAGGACATGTTCCGCCTCCCGGACCTCACGCACGTCGTGATCGTCGCCGGTGACAGCGACTACGTCCCGCTCGCGCAGCGCTGCAAGCGGCTCGGTCGGATCGTCGTCGGTGTCGGCGTGGCCGGGTCCACCGCGAAGTCGCTCGCCGCGGCGTGTGATCAGTTCGACGCCTACGACTCCCTTCCCGGCGTCGTGCCGCCTCCCGCGACGCAGGCTGCGCAGAAGAAGGCGGATGCCGGGGCCTCCTCCTCGTCACGCCGACGCAAGCCCGCGGAAGACCCCGCATCCGAGCTGCTGAGCCGGGCGCTCAAGCTCGAGCAGGTGCGCACCGACGACGAGTGGCTGCACCTGTCCGCGGTGAAGAACCTGCTCAAGCGGATGGATCCGTCCTTCAGCGAGAAGGCGCTCGGGCACCGCTCGTTCTCCGACTTCGTGAAGGCCTATCCCACGGTCGCCGACATGGACGAGACGACGAACATCGTCCGCGTCCGCCTGCATCCCACGGAAACGCCTGTCGCCTGATCCCTGAGCGCCCGCGCACACGCGGTGTGCGCATCTGAACCTTGTACCTGAATCACATTTCAGGTAGCGTCGCTGATCGGCACTCCCCGGTGCCGTCCCGCGCTCTACAAGGAGGTATCAGCGCATGGCAACAGCGCCCGCATCCGACGAGAAGGTCTCCAGCCTTCGTCGCGTCGTCACCGCATCCATGGCCGGCACCGTCGTCGAATGGTATGAGTTCTTCCTCTATGCCACGGCCGCGACGCTCGTCTTCGGCCCGATCATGTTCCCCCCGTCCGATGACCCCTACGCCGGCATCATCGCCGCGTTCGTGACCTATGCCGTCGGCTTCGTCGCACGCCCCCTCGGTGGCATCGTCTTCGGTCACTTCGGCGACAAGTACGGGCGCAAGAAGCTCCTGCAGGTCGCGATCGTCCTGGTCGGCGTCGCGACGTTCCTGATGGGATGCCTGCCCACGTTCCAGCAGGTCGGCTACCTCGCGCCGGTCCTCCTCGTGCTGCTCCGCTTCGCGCAGGGCTTCGCCGTCGGCGGCGAATGGGGCGGTGGCGTGCTGCTCGTCGCCGAGCACTCGCCTAACAAGAGCCGCGGCTTCTGGTCGTCGTTCCCTCAGGCCGCCGTGCCGATCGGAAACCTGATCGCCACGGTTGTCCTCCTGATCCTCAGTCGGGCACTGTCTCAGGATGACTTCCTCAGCTGGGGCTGGCGCATCGCCTTCTGGCTCTCCGTCGTGATCGTCGCGGTCGGCTACTACATCCGCACGAAGATCACCGATGCCCCGATCTTCCTCGAGTCGCAGAAGGAAGTCGCCCAGGAAGAACACGTCCGCTACGGCGTCTTCGAGGTCCTCCGGCGTTACCCGCGCGGCGTCATCACCGCGATGGGTCTCCGGTTCGCGGAAAACATCATGTACTACCTCGTGGTGACCTTCTCGATCACCTACCTCAAGCTCGCGCTCGAGATGGACACCTCGGCGATTCTCGGCATGATCGCGATCGCACACGTCGTGCACATGATCGTGATCCCGCTCGTCGGTGGCCTCGCCGACCGCATCGGCCGCAAGCCGGTCTACGCGATCGGCGCCGTCGCTGCCGCCGGCTGGGGATTCGTGGCCTTCCCGATGTTCGACACGAAAGATCCGGTGACGATCATCCTGGCAATCTGCCTGGGCCTCGTGATCCACTCCTTCATGTACGCGCCGCAGCCGGCGATCATGTCGGAGATGTTCCCGACACGCATGCGCTACTCGGGTGTCTCGCTCGGCTACCAGGTCACCTCGATCTTCGCGGGCTCACTCGCGCCGATCATCGCGACCGCGATCCTGTCGGCGACAGGCTCCTGGGTCGGCATCGCGTTCTATCTCGCCGCCGCCGCCGCCATCACGTTGGTCGCTGTGATCTCACTCCGCGAGACCAAGGGGATCTCGTTGCACGACATTGACCGGGTCGACCGCGAGCGCCTCGCCGCCGAGACCGGCACGGTGAAGGTTCCTGTGGGGCGCTGAGCGCACGATCAGTCGCGTGTGGACCAGAGCGCCCAGGCCACGAGCAGTGGCTGGAAGGCCAGTCGCGCCCACCTCGCCGTGTCGTTGTCGAGACCGAACGCGGGGCGCTTGTCCATCGCCTGGGCGATGTTTCCCGGGAAGATCGCGAGGAAGAAGCCCGCAAGGATCAGCCCGACCCGCCGACGCTCCTTCGGGAGCACGACGAGGGCGGCGCCCAACATCATCTCCACGGCACCCGAAGCCACCACGACCCCGTCCTTGTCGATCGGCAGGACTTCGGTGATGAGATCCGGCACCTGTGCCTGGAATTCCTTCCGCGCCCAGAACAGATGGGACAGGCCCGCGAAGACCATGCCCCCCGCCAACATCCATCGCGCCAGAGTCCGCATATGGCCAGTATGCCCGCACTGGGTAGGCTGAGGGGGTGAGCGATGGGGCACGACCGGCGATCCGACGGCTTCCGGACGGAACGGTCAAGCAGATCGGACCGCTGACCGGCACCCGTGTCTGGACGGTCCCCGGCCGCGCGCATCGGCCGATCGCCCCTCCACGCGACGAGGTCCGTGCGCTCGAACCCGGCGACCACGGTCGCCTCTGCGCGTTCTGCGAAGACCGTGCGCTCGAGACGACACCGGAAAAAACGCGGCTCGTCGGGAGTGACTTCGTCCTGCACCGACACGTGCCCGCCGCGAACCTGCACGACACGGTCGCGGAGTTCCGCCGCTTCGGCAACCTGTTCGAGATCGTCTCAGCCGAGTACTGGCGCGAGAACCACGGATTCCGTCAGCCCGCGGCGCTCTTCGAATGGGCGCAGGAGTACCTTTCGACCCCCGAGGGCCGCGCGCACATCGAGACGCTCGCGGCGATCCGGGCGGACTCGAGCGGCCTTCCGCAGGCGTCGCTCGAGGAAGCCGCGCTCGATCTCCTCGGTGGGTCGCACGATGTCATCGTCGCGCGACGCCACGTCGTCGACGGCGCGAGCACCGACGATCAGCTCGCGTCGGCCGGCACGCTCACACCGGACGAACACGCGGCCTACATCGAGTTCACCGTGCGCTCGCTCGCCGAAATCCAGGCGGCCCAGCCCAACGCGGCCTATGTCACCGTCTTCCAGAACTGGCTCCGCCCCGCGGGCGCCTCGTTCGAGCACCTGCACAAGCAGCTCGTCGCGATCGACGACCACGGACCTCAGGTCGATCACGAGCTCCGGCTGCTGTCGGCCGATCGCCAGCTCTACCAACACGAGATCGCCGATCTCGCGATCGCCGAAAGCCTCGTCGTGGCGTCGACCGACGGCGCGGTCGCCTTCGCCGGCGTCGGTCACCGCTATCCGGCCCTCGAGGTGTTCTCGACGTCGACGGCGAACCTGCCGCAAGACCACTCGGATGCCGGCATCCGTGCCGTCTCCGACCTCGTACACGCCCTCCACGCCGCGACCGGCGTGCACGTGCCCACGAACGAAGAGTGGCATTACCGTCCCCCCGGCGCGCCGTGGCCCATGCCGTGGCGCGTCGTCCTGAAATGGCGGATTTCCACGCCTGCCGGCTTCGAGGGCGGCACGAAGATCTACGTCAACACGATCGATCCGTGGGAGCTGCGTCGCCGCACGGTGGACGCGTTGTTCGAGCTGCGAGCGGCCGGCGCGATCGCCCCCGGCATCCGCATCGGCGACGAATGCACCCCCGCTGACGCGCGCCTGCACTATGCCGATACCGATGCCGGAGACCCCTCATGACTTTCCCCTTTGACGCGCTCCGCCGACGCCCCGATGTCGAAGCGCCCGGGCTCGTCGCCTTCGATGCGGCCGATCGACTCTTGCTCGACGAATCGGCGATGCTGCGCGCGGAGGTCGGGCCCGGCGAACTCGTCGTGATCGGCGACAGCTACGGCGCTCTCGGCCTCGCCGCCGCGTTCGACGGAGCAACGGGCATCCGGGTGCACCAGGATTCGCTCACCGGCGAACGGGCGCTGGCCGCGAATGCCGAAGAGCTGCAGCTCGCGGACCGCGTGCAGTCGATGCCCCTCGGCGCGGAGCTCGTGCAGGGCGCTCGTGTGGTGTTACTGCGACTCCCCCGCTCGCTCGATGAACTCCGCGACATCGCCGCCGTCCTCGCCGCTTACGCCCCGGACAACGTCGTCGTCTTCGCGGGTGGCCGCCTCAAGCACATGTCCCTCACGATGAACGATGTCTTGCGGTCGTTCTTCGACACGCTCGATGTCACGCATGCACGCCAGAAGTCGCGTGTCCTCATCGCGCAGGGTCCGCGCCGAGGCCCCGCTCCCGAACCCGCGGCCGGCGAGGTCGACGGCCTCGCCGTGCGGGCGTTCGGCGGCGCTTTCGCGGGCACGCGCCTGGACATCGGCACGCGGATGCTGCTGACGCACTTGCCGGATCGTCCCGCCGGGGGCACGGTGGATGACCCGTGGATCGACCTGGCCTGCGGCACGGGCATCGTCGCGGCGCGGCTCGCGGTGCAGCATCCGGATGCGTCGGTGTACGCGACCGACCAGTCATCGATCGCCGTCGCCTCGGCCCGCGCGACCGCGGCGGCCAACGGGGTCGCGGACCGCATCGAGGTGGTGCGGGACGATGCCCTGCAACAGCGTGCCAGCGCAAGCGCCTCCTTCATCGCGCTGAACCCGCCGTTCCACTCCGGCGGCGCGGTCACCGATCAGGTGGCCCCGCGCCTGTTCGCCGACGCCGGGCGCGTGCTGCGACCCCGCGGCGAACTCTGGGCCGTCTGGAACTCGCCACTGGGCTTCCGCCCGGCACTCGAGCGTCTGGTCGGACCCACCCGTCAGGTCGCACGCGACACGAAGTTCACGGTCACGGTGTCGACAAAGCGCTGACCACGCCGCCGCTTCCCGTCCCCACACGTGTCGCCGCCGATCGGTGCCGTATTCAGTCTGCGCGCCACCGGCACGCGGCGCCGGCCGCGGAATTGCGGGGATTCGCCGGCATCACCATTCCGCGCAGACTGAATACGGACCGGTGAGACGGGCAAAAGCGGCGGGGCGGATACCAGGAACGACCATCGCGGGCCGGCGAAAGCCGGATAGGACCCGTGAGCCAGAGCGGCGGGGGCGACCAGTCAGTCGCGCGCGGTCGCCCAGAGCGCCCAGGCGACGAGCGCGGGCTGCAGGAACAGGCGCACGAGCCGCTTCGTATCGGTGTCGAGGCCTCGTCGCTCGCCTCGCACTGGCTGCCGAGCTCCTCGTCGCCGGCGCGGCACACGTGGGGTCGACGCGTCGCGGGTTCCGCATCGTCGTGCCGGGCCGGTCATCACGCCTTACTTTCCGCCGGGAGGGCCGATCAGCAGCAGGATGACGAAGAGCGCCGCCACGGCCCCCGCGATCAGGAGCGCGAGCACCCACGGACGGCGAAGGAACCACGCCAACACCCCGTCGTACCAGCGGGTGTCGACGGGCGCGGCGACCGTCAGCCACTCCCCCGCGAGCAACCCCCGACGCTGCAACCACAGCTCCACCGGGATCGTGGCGTAGGGGACGATGGCGGCCACGAGGGCGAGAAGCGTCGGAGCCAACCGCCACCGATTGTTGAGAGCGACGAGGATGGCCGTCGCCGCGTACGACAGGAAGACGAACCCGTGGATGCCGCCACCGATCGTCACGGCGATGCTCCACCCGAGCGTCGCGCGCAGGATGAGCCCGGTGATCAGCAGTGTCCACGACACCGCTTCGGCGATCGCGAGCGCGCGGAAGAGAGCGTGCGGAGTGCGGATCATGCCTTCAGCCTACGTGAAGGTCAGACGATCCCTGCACGGATGCCGTCGAGCGACTGCGCAACTTTCGGCAAGCGCTCGGACAGTGCCCCGTCGAGCTGCGCGAGGCGGTCCTTGGCCGTGCGCAGAACCTGCACCCCCCGAGGCGTGACATTCAGGTCACTCGCCGCGCCGGCGTGGGACGTCGCATCCTCGACCAGGCCGTCGTCCACGAGCGTGCGTACTGCGGTGTGCGCCGACTGCACCGTGATGTGCGAACGGCGCGCGAGCTCCGAGAAGGAGATCCCCGGTTCGGCGTAGATGTGCCCGAGGAGCGCGAACTTGCGGGTGGAGATACCGAGGTCTTTCAGCACAACGGAGAGCTGGCCCTCCCACATCGCCGACACCGCGAGCAGCGCGATCACCGGGCTGAAGCGGGGGGCATCGACGGATGCGGGTTTCTTTGCCACGTCACAGAGTCTAGAAGCAGAGCGGCCCCGGCGCCGCAGGCTCGGCCGTGCGAATTGTCACGGCGAGCCGCGGCTCGTCGTGCAGATGAACAGCCCTAGCGTGGGAACGTGGACGAAGACCAACCCCCGCGCACGCTCGAACCGTCGACCGACACCGCTGTCTGCGTAGTCCTCGGGTACGACTGACCCGCGTCGCACGACGTGACACCCCGTAGCGTCGGGGAATTCTGACGCCTCCGACGACCCTCGCGACCGGTCCGTCGATGTCCTCGATCCCGACCGGCAGGCGACGCCCGCGCTGCCGCGGGTCGCCCGGCGAGAGGTCCGTTGACCCGGGTGCGGTGTGCTCGGGACGACGAACCCCCGCGTCGACGGCGATGACTCCTGCGCCGACCCACGGGTAATCGGCCGGCACGCGCATCGCGCGAGCGCACGTCCCGCGGGCAAGGCTCTCGACTCTCGCACATCCGGACAACGCGGGTGTGGACCCTGGTACTGCCTCATCGCTTTTCTCGATACTGCAGCCCGATGTGCCGATGCGTCGTGGTTCGTAGCGTTGTCGGTGAATGAAAGGCATGTGATGATCCGAGTTCACTCTCTGACGAAACACTACGGCGCGAAAGTTGCGGTCGACGGGATCTCCTTCACCGTCGAGCCCGGCAAAGTGACGGGCTTCCTGGGGCCGAATGGCGCGGGAAAGTCGACGACGATGCGAATGATCGTGGGCTTAGACCGCCCGACCGCGGGTATGGCGGAGGTCAATGGTCGTCCGTATGTGGATCTACCGGCGCCTCTGCGCGAGGTCGGCGTTCTGCTCGACGCCCGCTCAGCGCACAAGCGCCGAACGGCCTATAAGCATCTGCTGGCGATCGCGGCAACCCACGGAATCGGCGCCGCACGTGTGCGCGAGGTCATCGACCTGGCGGGCCTGGATGCCGTGGCCGATCAGCGGGTGGGCGGTTTCTCGCTCGGCATGAACCAGCGGCTCGGCATCGCTGCGGCGTTGCTGGGAGATCCGCAGACGATCATCCTCGACGAGCCGGTCAACGGACTCGACCCGGATGGGATCCTGTGGATCCGCGGCTTCCTGCGCCAACTCGCCGCGGAGGGCAGAACCGTGCTGCTGTCCTCGCATCTGATGAGCGAGATGACGCAGACGGCTGATCATCTTCTTGTCATCGGGAGGGGGGCGATTCTGGCAGACGGTCCCCTACACGAGGTGATCACGTCCGCGACCCGCTCGGTGGTGCGCGTGCGCACCCGAGAAGTGGAACGGCTGATGCACGCCGTCGCGGGACCGGATGTGACGGTGACGACGGGAGCGGACAACTCGTTGGAGGTCGCCAACCTTGACGCGGAGAGCGTTGCGCGCGCCGCGGCCGCCGCCGGGATCGTCCTCTCCGAGATCACGACCGTCGAGGGCTCTCTCGAGGATGCCTATCTCGCGCTCACGGCAGAGGATACGGAATATCGTGCGACAGCGCGGGGATCGATCGGAGGAGGAAAGTGATGGCCCTCACTGCGCACCGGGGGCGGGCGGACGCCCGCACGCTCCGCCCGCCGTTCAGCTACGTCCTGCGTTCGGAGTGGATCAAGCTCTTCAGCTTGCCGTCTCCCGTCTTGGCGCTGATCGGAATCTTCCTGATCGGGGTAGGTGGCAGCGTGTTCCTCGGCGTGACACTGGAATCGTCCGGGGCGCCGTCGGTCTTCTCGATCGAACGCACGATGGCTGATGTCACGGTTCCGACAGTCGTCATCGGACAGATCATCGCCGGTGTCATCGGAGTGACGGTGATCGGCTCCGAGTATTCGTCGGGCGGCGTCCAGCCGACCTTCATCGCCGTGCCCGACCGGTTGCGCGTTCTCCGCGCGAAGGCAATCGTCGCCTTCGCGGCAACGACGGCCGCTGCTGCCATCACCCTGTTGAGTGCGTGGGCGATCACCACCCCGATGTATGCACAGTTCGGGCTCGCCGCGCCGCTGACCGCACCAGGGGTCGTCCTGGCGCTCGTGAGCTCCTCGATGTATCTCGGACTCTGCGCGGTGTTCGGCGTGGGGGTGGGAGCACTCGTGCGATCGACGACGGCGGGATCCATCATCGTTTTTCTGGCCACACTGCTGCTCCCCGTTGCCGCTTCTCTGCTTCCTTTCGGCTTGACCTCACGAGTTCTCCGTATTGTTCAGTTGGGGAACGCGGGCGATGCGATGAGCAGGGCAAGCGCGGATGGCTCTGTGTTCCTCGACATCTGGAGCGGCCACATCAGCGTCGGCGCGGGCTGGTTGATCGCCTCCATCTGGGCAGTGGCCGCACTCACCGCCGGTGCGATCGCGCTACGAACGAGAGACGTATGAAGATGAAGCCACTGTCGCTGTCGGGCGTCGCCACCACGGCGGCGCCCGACAGCGACCCCGCGGGAGAATCACGTTTGCCGCGCTCGACTCTCGGTGTTCTTGCCGTCTATGTGCCGGTCTCGCTGATCCTCGGGTATCTCTCCCTCGAGTCGCCGCTGGCGACACCGGTCTGGACGCTGCTGCTGTTGTTCGTTGCGGGAGTCTCGGCCATCGTGTCGGCGCGACGGTATCCGGTTGCGGCGTTCATCGCCGTGCTGGCTCTCTTGCCGGCATCCTTTGCCGGTGGGTCCGGCGCCGAAGCCGTGGTGTTGTGCGCCGCGCTGTACCGCACCGGAGTGCGCGCGCCGGCCCGTCGCGCGTGGGCCGCGTTTGCTCTTGCCTTCGTGTCGTGCGTCGTGTCCGCACTGATCCTGGCGTTCCGCATTCGAATCGGCCCACCGCTCTGGGGTCTCGCGTCTCGCGCGGATGGCGAAGCATGGCCGGTGGACTGGCTCAGCATCACGCTGTTCATGGTCGTTGTCGCGCTGATCTGCACGCTGCTGGGACTCAATGTCGGGCATCGACGGAGCGAACTGCGCGGGCTCATCGAACGCGCGGAGCAGATGCGTCGCGAGCGGGATCAGGAGGCGCATATCGCAGCGTCGATGGAACGAGAGAGAATCTCGCGGGAGATGCACGATGTGATCGCTCACAGCCTCGCTGTGATGATCGCCGTCGCGGATGGGGCATACGCGTCCGCCGCGTCCCGTCCCGAGGAATCTCGGCGAGCGATCGGACGAGTCGCCGATACCGGGCGGCAGACGCTTACCGAGATGCGGCGTCTGCTCCACGCGGTGCGAAACGACGATCATGCACTCCGCCACCCCTCCGGACAACCCCGCATCGAGCGACTACCCGCATTGATCGAGGAGTCGCGACTGGCAGGGCTCCCGATTCGTCTCCAGCAGACCGGAACACTCGCCGCGGACGCCGTCGTCGGCCTCACCGTCTACCGCATCGTGCAGGAGGCGCTGACGAACATCTTGCGCCACGCGCGCGACGTGCGCGACGTGCTCGTGACACTCTCGTTCACCGACACGGAGATATCAATCCTGGTGGAGGATCGATCCGACCCCGTGCCGCCCGTCACCGATCCCGGCAGAGGGCTCGTCGGCATCCGGGAGCGAGCCGCGTTCTACGATGGTCACGTGGAGGCGGGTCCTCGGCCGGGCGGCGGCTGGCGGCTTTTCGTGCACCTTCAGATGGAGCCCTGATGACCGCAGACGACACACCGCAGCCCCGTATCCGCGTGCTGATCGCCGACGATCAAGAACTCGTCCGCTACGGGCTGCGGCTCGTGCTCGAAGCCGAGAGCGACATCCACGTCGTGGGCGAGGCATCCGACGGTGCGGCCGCTATCGACGCTGCCACGGTTCTTTCTCCCGATGTCATCCTCATGGACGTGCGGATGCCTCGCATGGATGGTATCGACGCGACCCGGGAACTCTGCACCCGGCTCCCCCGCGCACGGGTGCTGGTTCTGACCACGTACGACCTCGACGAGTTCGCGTTCGGTGCGCTCCAGGCCGGAGCCGCCGGGTTCCTCCTGAAGAACACGAGACCGGCCGAACTCGTCGCGGCGATCCGTACCATCGCCACCGGCGACGCCGTGATCTCTCCTCGCCTCACGTCCAAGCTCATCGAACTCGCGCTCCCTCAGCTGACCCCCGGCAACCAGCGGGCTCAGCAGGACGCGCTCTCAGAACTCACCGACCGTGAGCGAGACGTCTTCCTGCATGTCGGTCGAGGCCTGACGAACGCCGAGATCGCGGAGACGCTCCATCTCAGCGAATCCACTGTCAAGGCCCACTTCGGACGCATCCTCGTGAAACTCCACTTACCCAATCGTGTCCAAGCGGTGATCCTGGCATACGAACTCGGGATCGTGAGCGCCGGCAGCTAGGTGCGCTCCCGGGGTTCTCAGAAGTCCCAGTCGTCGTCTTCGGTGGCTTCGGCCTTGCCGATGACATAGCTGGAGCCGGAGCCGGAGAAGAAGTCGTGGTTCTCGTCCGCGTTGGGCGAGAGAGCCGACAGAATCGCCGGGTTCACGTTCGTCACCGTCGCCGGGAACATCGCCTCGTAGCCGAGGTTCATCAGCGCCTTGTTCGCGTTGTAGTGCAGGAACTTCTTGACGTCCTCGGTGAGACCGACCCCGTCGTACAGGTCTTGCGTGTACTGCACCTCGTTGTCGTAGAGCTCGTACAGCAGCGAGAACGTGTAGTCCTTGAGCTCGTCGCGCTCGGCCTGCGTGACCTTCTCGAGGCCCTTCTGGAACTTGTACCCGATGTAATACCCGTGCACGGCCTCATCGCGAATGATGAGGCGGATCAGGTCTGCCGTGTTCGTCAGCTTCGCGCGCGACGACCAGTGCATCGGCAGATAGAAGCCCGAGTAGAACAAGAAGCTCTCGAGCAGGGTCGAGGCGACCTTGCGCTTGAGCGGATCATCGCCGCGGTAATAGTCCATGACGATCTGAGCCTTCTTCTGAAGGTTCGGGTTCTCCACCGACCAGCGGAACGCTTCGTCGATCTCCTTCGTCGACGCGAGGGTCGAGAAGATCGAGGAGTAGCTCTTGGCGTGCACCGACTCCATGAACGCGATGTTCGTGTAGACGGCCTCCTCGTGCGGCGTGATCGCGTCCGGGATGAGCGACACGGCGCCCACCGTGCCCTGGATCGTGTCGAGGAGCGTGAGCCCGGTGAACACGCGCATCGTGAGCAGCTGCTCGTCGGGCGTCAGGGTGTTCCACGACTGGATGTCGTTGCTGAGCGGCACCTTCTCGGGCAGCCAGAAGTTGTTCACCAGACGGTTCCAGACCTCGAGGTCCTTGTCGTCCTCGATGCGGTTCCAGTTGATGGCCTGCACGCTGCTGAGCAGCTTGAGCGGTTCGGGGGTCATGTCAGTTCCAGATTCCGGTCGTTGATCTCGAGACGGGTCACAGCATGCACGAGACGCACTCGGACATGTCCGTGCCCTCGAGCGCCATCTGCCGCAGACGGATGTAGTAGATCGTCTTGATGCCCTTGCGCCATGCGTAGATCTGCGCCTTGTTGATGTCGCGCGTCGTGGCGGTGTCCTTGAAGAACAGCGTCAGCGACAGGCCCTGGTCGACGTGCTGCGTCGCCGCGGCGTACGTGTCGATGACCTTCTCGTAGCCGATCTCATACGCGTCCTGGTAGTAGTCCAGGTTGTCGTTCGTCATGAACGCGGCCGGGTAGTAGACGCGGCCGAGCTTGCCTTCCTTGCGGATCTCGATCTTCGAGGCGATCGGGTGGATCGAGCTCGTCGAGTTGTTGATGTACGAGATCGACCCGGTCGGCGGTACCGCCTGCAGGTTCTGGTTGTAGATACCGTGCTGCTGGATGGATGCCTTCAGAGCCGTCCAGTCGTCCTGCGTCGGGATGTGCTTTCCGGCGAACAGTTCTTTGACCTTCTCGGTCTCCGGAACCCACGCGCGGTCGATGTACTTGTCGAAGAACGCACCGCTCGCGTACGTCGAGTCTTCGAACCCGTCGAAGGCCTCACCCTTCTCGATGGCGAGGTTGTTCGACGCGCGCAGGGCGTGGAAGAGCACCGTGTAGAAGTAGATGTTCGTGAAGTCGATGCCCTCTTCGGAGCCGTAGTAGACGTGCTCGCGAGCAAGGTACCCGTGCAGGTTCATCTGCCCCAGACCGATCGCGTGCGAACGGTCGTTGCCGTCCTCGATCGATCGGACCGACGCGATGTGGCTCTGCTCGCTGACGGCGCTGAGCGCACGGATCGCCGTTTCGACGGTCTGACCCAGGTCATCGGCATCCATCGACAGAGCGATGTTCATCGAACCGAGGTTGCACGAGATGTCCTTGCCGATTTCCTTGTACGAGAGGTCCTCGTTGTAGGTCGTCGGCGTGTTCACCTGCAGGATCTCGCTGCAGAGGTTCGACATGTTGATGCGGCCCTTGATCGGGTTCGCCTTGTTCACCGTGTCTTCGAACATGATGTACGGATAGCCGGACTCGAACTGGATCTCGGCGATCGTCTGGAAGAACTCGCGCGCGTTGATCTTGGTCTTCTTGATGCGCGAGTCATCGACCATCTCGCGGTACTTCTCGGTGACCGAGATGTCGCCGAACGGCACGCCGTAGACCTTCTCCACGTCGTACGGGGAGAACAGGTACATGTCCTCACCGTTCTTCGCGAGCTCGAACGTGATGTCGGGGACGACGACACCGAGTGACAGCGTCTTGATGCGGATCTTCTCGTCGGCGTTCTCACGCTTCGTGTCGAGGAACTTCATGATGTCGGGGTGGTGAGCCGACAGGTAGACCGCGCCGGCGCCCTGACGCGCACCCAGCTGGTTGGCGTAGCTGAAGCTGTCTTCGAGCAGCTTCATGACGGGGATGATGCCCGAGGACTGGTTCTCGATCTGCTTGATCGGTGCGCCGGCTTCGCGGATGTTCGACAGCAGCAGCGCCACGCCGCCGCCGCGCTTGCTCAGCTGCAGAGACGAGTTGATGCCGCGCGAGATCGACTCCATGTTGTCTTCGATGCGCAGCAGGAAGCACGAGACGAGCTCGCCACGCTGGGCCTTGCCGGAGTTCAGGAACGTGGGCGTCGCGGGCTGGAAGCGGCCCGACAGGATCTCCTCGACGAGGTCGTGCGCGAGCTTTTCGTCGCCGTCTGCGAGGCCGAGAGCGGTCATGACGACGCGGTCTTCGAAGCGCTCGAGGTAGCGCTTGCCGTCGAAGGTCTTCAGCGTGTAGCTCGTGTAGTACTTGAACGCGCCGAGGAATGTCTCGAAGCGGAACTTCTTGCCGTAGGCGAAGTCGTTGAGCTTCTGAATGAAGTCGAGGGAGTACTTCTCGAGCACGGCGCCCTCGTAGTACTCCTTCTCCACGAGGTAGTCCAGGCGCTCCTTGAGCGAGTGGAAGAACACCGTGTTCTGGTTGACGTGCTGGAGGAAGTACTCCCGCGCGGCGCGCTTGTCGGCGTCGAACTGGATCTTCCCGTCCTCGCCGTACAGATTCAGCATCGCGTTGAGGGCGTGGTAGTCGAGGCCCTCGAATCGCGCGTCGTTCTTGAAGATCGTCTCGGTCACTGCAGCTTCCACCATCGTTCCAATCCGTCACCCACGCGGGTGACGTCCTCTGGCGTGCCGAAAAGTTCTAGTCGATACAAGTGCGGCACGGAGCACTTGCGACTGATGATGTCGCCGGCGAGGCAGAAAGCCGCGCCGAAATTGGTGTTGCCCGCGGAGATCACTCCGCGGAGGTTCGTCCGGTTTCCCTCGTCGTTGAGGAAGCGGATGACTTGCTTGGGAACGGCGCCCTTCTCCTCGCCACGTCCCTGTCCGCCGCCGTAGGTGGGAGTGATGAGCACGTAGGGCTCATCGACCACGGCGGCAGGGTCAGACGGAAGTAGCGGAATGCGGACGGCGGGGAGCCCCAGCTTCTCGACGAAGCGCGCCGTGTTGCCCGAGATACTCGAAAAGTAGACGAGCAGTGGAGCGCGTGTGGCTGTCAGCATGTCCGCACTCCTGCCTTCGGTGAATCGAGCGTCGCCAGACGGGACGTCAGGCGAGGCGGCTGGCGAGCTCGTCGATCTTGTCGGGACGGAAGCCCGACCAGTGACCCTCGTCGGTGACGACCACGGGAGCCTGCAGGTAACCGAGCGACTTGACGTGCTCGAGCGCCGCCGGGTCTTCCGACAGGTCGAGGATGTCGTACTCGATGCCCTTCGAGTCGAGTGCGCGGTAGGTCGCATTGCACTGCACGCATGAAGGCTTCGTGTAAACCGTGATCGCCATATTCTCTGTTTTCTCCCCTGAAATCGTCCCGTGGGTGGTGCCCGTGAGGTGCCGGTGTCCGGCAGACCTCCACCGGGACTCCAATACTACATATGGGTACGGACATTGGATAGCACCACAAGGGCTAGTAGTTACATCCGTGTAGTTTTGCACCGCTCTCAACAGGTACAACACATGTTATCCACCGTTTCATCCACAGGAACGCCTCTTTTCGTCGCGTCGGAAAAACCCTGAATCACGCGCATTTCGCGCGCGGCCCCGGCATCCATCCACAGACCGGACGCTACGCCGGGCCACCGACATCACTTCCCCTGTGGAAACTCGTCTCGGCGTGTCGTCGGCGTGTCGGACGCAGGCGCGTGAGCGGTAGCGTGGAGGGGTGGCGGGATACCGGGAATTGTTGCGCGCGCCGGGCGTGGCGCGCATCATTGCGGCACAGCTGACGGCACGGTTTCCCAACGGCATGACGAGCTTGGCGATCCTGCTGCACGTCGAGCAGGTGACCGGTTCCTACGGCGCGGCCGGCCTCGTCCTGGCGGCCGCCTCGATCGGACAGGCGACCAGCGGTCCGGTCACGAGCCGCTGGATGGGCATCTGGGGAATCCGCCGCGTGCTGACCCTGACGACCGCCGTCTGCGCAGCCGCGATTCTCGTGCTCGCGCTCGTGCCGATGGAGATCACCGGATACATGGTCTTCGGCTTGCTGGCGGGTCTGTCGACGCCGCCGGTGCAATCGGCCGTCCGCACGATCTATCCGAAGCTTGTGAACTCCCGCCAGTTGACACCGCTCTTCTCGCTCGACGCGAGTCTGCAGGAGATCATCTGGATCCTCGCGCCGGTCGTCATCACGGTCGTCGCGACGCAGGTCGGCACCGTCCCGGGACTGCTGTTGATCGTCGCGATCCTTCTCGGCGGCGGCGCGTGGTTCATCCTCTCCCCCGAGGTCGGGCGCGTGCGGATCCCGCGCAGTCGCCGCGCATTCGGCAAGGTCCTGCGCAGCCCTGTCGTGCTGCTGGCGACCGTCACCGGCTTCCTCCTGATCGGCGCGTGCGCTGCCGTCGAGGCCGGCGTCGTGGCCACGTTCGGCCACGGCGGGTTGGAGGCGGGCCTCGTCCTCGCGGTCTTCGCGATCGGCAGTCTCGCGGGTGGCCTCGCGTTCGGGCACGTTCCGATCAGTCCCTGGTCGATGGCCCGCCGATTCGGCGCGGTCACCCTCGGACTGGTGCTGACCGTCTTCGCCGTCGTCGACATCACCTCGACGACCGCGTGGTGGGTCTCGGCATCGCTTCTGGTGGCCGGAGTCGGGATCGCACCGGCACTCGCGATGATGTTCGCGATGACCTCGGCCAGCGTCAGATTCAGCGACACCGCCGAGGCCTACGGCTGGATCGGCACCGGGCAGCTCATCGGTGCGGCACTCGGCTCGGCGATCGCCGGCTTCTTGATCGACGGCGTCGGTCCCGCCGGAGCGTACTGGGCGGCGGCCGCATTCGCGATCGTCGGTGTGATCGTCTCTGCCGTGTTCGTCCGAGGCTTCCCCGATCTGCGCGGGCGCGACGTGAGCCCGATCCCGGACACCGCCCCGGTCGACGTCATAACCTGACCGCGCGGCTCGTACGCTGGATTCATGCCTGCACCCGTTACGCTCCCGACGCTCTCCTGGGGATCTCCGCACGCCACGCGGCATGCACTGCTGATCCACGGTCTCGGCTCGAATGGCGCGCTCATGTGGCGCTACGGCGTCGCGTTGGCGGATGCCGGCTGGCTGGCGCAGGCGGTCGATCTCCGCGGTCACGGGCTCGCGCCGCGCGCGCTCGACTACTCGATCGCCGCGTACGCCGCCGATGTCGTCCACACCGGCGCGCCGGACGGCGAACCGTGGGATCTCGTCATCGGGCACTCGCTGGGCGGTGCCGCCGCGACGCTCGCCAGCGCGGACGTGCCCGCGTGGACGCGCCGCCTCGTCCTGATCGACCCGGGTCTCCATCTCAGCGACCGCGACCGTCAGGTCGTACGGCGAAGCCAGGCGCGCGCCTTCGCCGATCCGACAGAAGACGCCGTGCGCGCGGAGCATCCCGAGTGGCACCCGCACGACATCGAGCTCAAGGCGCTGTCCGCCCGGCAGGCGAGCCGCTGGGCCGTCGAGCAGACCAGCATCCAGAACACGCCGTGGGACGTGCGGGCGGCGGCGGCGAGGCTCACCGTGCCCACCCACATCATCGCGAGCGACCCGACCGTGTACTCGATCTTCACCGGGGCGGTGGCAGACGACGTGCGACAGAACCCGGTCGTGACGATGTCGGTCGTCGCCGGCGCCGGGCATTCGCCGCACCGCGACAAGCCGGAGGACACTCTCGCGCACCTGCACGCGGCGCTGCGCTGAGGGGACTCAGGCGATCCGACGGAGCACGTGCAGCAGCGCGAGCGCATACGCATCCTCCGGTTGGGGATGCTCGAACGTCGACCGCTCCCCCGCGAACTCGATCTCGACGCGGTGCGAATCGTCCGTGCGCTCGAGCAGCCGGAACGCGCCGCGCAGCAACTCACGCAGTTGGTCTTCGCGCGGCAACCAGAGCGCATCTCCCTGCGCAACGGAATCCAGCGCCCACTCGGTCGTACCGTTGAAGGCGAGGATCGCGCCGGTCGGGTACTGACGCGGCTCGATCGTCATCTCACTCACGGTGAAGACATCGGCCTCGAACTCCGGCTCGTCCAGCTGAAACCGATCCCCGGAGGTCGGCCGCCACACGAGACCCGCGTCGCGCAGGGCGACGGCCAAGTCGGTGGAGATCATCCCTCCATCCTGCCCCGTCCCGCCCCGACAGGGGCAGGATGGGATCGTGAGCTCATTCGACCCGACCCTCGTGCTTCCCGACGACCTTCTCGAACGCATCCGTTCTCGCGCGGCGGCCGTCGACGCCGAGAACCGGTTCCCGGAGGAAGACCTCGCCGAGCTCCGGGATGCCGGGTATCTCGCGATCCTCGTCCCCACGGCGTTCGGCGGCGCGGGTCTGGGGCTCGCCGAGGCCGCCATCCTGCAGCAGCGCCTGGCATCCGCGGCCCCGGCCACCGCTCTGGCGATCAACATGCACCTCGTGTGGACGGGTGTCGCCCAGGTTCTCGCCGACCGCGGGATCGACGATCTGCGGTTCGTGCAGGAGGGTGCTGTCGGCGGTGAGGTGTTCGCGTTCGGGATCAGCGAGGCCGGCAACGACCTGGTGCTCTTCGGCAGCGACACGACAGCCGTGCCGCACGAAGACGGCGGTTACTCGTTCACAGGGACGAAGATCTTCACGTCGCTCGGTCCCGTCTGGACGCAGCTGGGGCTCCACGGCCTGGACACCACGGATCCCGACGCGCCGCAGCTGATCTACGCGTTCGTGCCGCGGACGGATGCCGTCCACACCCGCGACGACTGGGACACGCTCGGGATGCGGGGGACCCAGTCACGCACGACCGAACTGCGCGGGGCCGTGGCCCCGGCGGACCGGGTCGTCCGCCGGGTCGCTCCGGGGCCGAACCCCGATCCGATCGTCTTCGGCATCTTCAGCGTCTTCGAGGTCCTGCTGGCGTCGGTCTACACCGGGATCGCGCGCCGCGCGCTCGATCTCGCGGTCGAGACCGCGAAGCACCGCACCTCGAAGAAGACCGGCAAGCCCTACAGCGACGACCCCGACATCCGCTGGCGCATCGCCGAGATGGCCCTCGCCTACGACGGCCTCCTCCCCCAGATCGACGCGCTCGCGCGCGACATCGACGGCCAGGCCGATCACGGCGCCCTCTGGTTCGCGAGACTCTCCGGACTCAAGCATCGCGCGGTCGTGGCGGCCAAGCAGATCGTCGACGAGACGATGCTGGTCGCCGGCGGATCGTCTTATTTCACCCGCTCCGAGCTCAGCCGCCTGTACCGCGACGTGTTGGCCGGGATGTTCCACCCGTCCGACCCCGAGTCGGCCCACGCCACGGTCGCCTCGGCGTGGCTCGGCCCCGTCCGCAGCTGACCCTCAGCGGGTCTCGAGATCGTAGGCCTTGAGCAGCTCCGCGACCACTCGCTCTCGGTCCTCGCCGCCTTCGGCGAACATGTGCGCCACGTGCGTGCGCAGGTGATTCTCGATCAGTAGCTTGTCGAGCGACGCGAGCGCTTTCTGGATCGCCCGAGACTGGGCGATGATGTCCATGCAGTAATCCTCGTTCTCGATCATCTTCGCAAGTCCGCGCACCTGTCCCTCGAGGATGCTGGTGCGGTGCAGGGCGCGCTTCTTGATGTCGTCGATCACGCCCGCCAGAATACGCGCCGGTAGCGCCTGGCGCTCCTCGGCGGTGCGCGTGACACCATAGCCTGATGGCCCGCACCCCGACTGAGCTCCTCAGCCCCGCCGATCAGGAGCGTCGCCGAGCCCTCCGCGTCATGAAGGGCGTCGCGCTCGGTGCGCTGATCCTCATGGCGGTCGTGTTCGTGATCGCCTTCGTGCTGCAGGAGCAGTACCCCTGGATGTCGTATATCCGCGCTGCCGCGGAAGGCGGCATGGTCGGTGCACTCGCGGACTGGTTCGCCGTGACGGCGCTCTTCCGGCATCCGCTCGGCATTCCGATCCCGCACACCGCGATCATCCCGCGGCGCAAGGACGAGATCGGCCGGAGCCTGGGTGAATTCGTCGAGACCAACTTCCTCGAGGGATCGGTCGTCCGCGCGAAGCTCGAATCGACCGGGATCGCGGCGAAGGCCGGCGAGTGGCTGCGCGATCCCGCGCACGCGGAAACGGTCGCACGCGAGGCGTCGGCAATGGCCTCGGGAGTCCTCACGGCTCTCAGCGACGACGAAGTGCAGGACCTCATCGCCGATCTCGCTCGCGAGCATCTGCTGAGTCCCTCGTGGGCCGAGGCGCTGGGTGGATGGCTGGGGCGCGTCGTCGACGCGGATGCCCACCGCGGCGCCGTCGACCTCGGAATCGACTCGATCTCGACGTGGCTGACGGCCAACCGCGACTCGTTCAGCGGCCTGGTCTCGCGGCGCCTGCCCTCGTGGGTGCCCTCGGTCGCGATGCGACTCGTCGATGACACGGTGTACAACGAAGCCGTGAAGTTCGCCGCCGCCGTTCAGGCTGACCCGCACCACCCCGCGCGGATCGCGATCGACGCGTATCTCACCCGTCTCGCCGGCAACCTGCAGCACGATCCGGCGACGATCGCGCGCCTGGAAGACGCGAAGATCGCCGTGTTCGACAGCCCGCGTGTGCAGGCGCTCGCCGCCGAAGCCTGGAACACGGCGAAGGCGGGACTCCTGCGCTCCCTCGACGATCCGGACAGCGCCCTGCGCCGCCGGGTCACCGCCGCACTCGGCGAAGTGGGTTCGCGCCTGTCGACCGACACCGCCCTCCAGCGCCGTGTCGATGACCGTGTCGCCGATGCCGCCGTCTTCCTCGTCGACCGCTACCGCCACGACATCGCGTCGATCATCACCGACACGGTCGAGAAGTGGGATCCCGCCGAGACCACCGAGAAGATCGAGCTGATGGTCGGACGTGACCTCCAGTACATCCGCTTGAACGGCACGATCGTCGGTGCTCTCGCCGGCCTCGCGATCTTCTCGATCTCCCACGCACTACTGGGCTGACGCGCTCGGCGCGAGTAGCCTGAGGAACGTGAGCGAGGGACCGGACGACGAGCTGTTGTTCACCTACGGCACGCTCCAATTCGCCGAGGTGCAACTCGACACGTTCGGACGCATCGTGGCGGGCGAAGGCGACACCTTGCCCTGCTACACGATCGACTACACCGAAATCACCGACCAACGCGTCGTCGATGTGTCAGGGCTCTCGGTCCACCCCGTCATCCGACACACCGGCAACCCCCTCGACAAGGTGGTCGGCAAGGTCCTGCACGTCACACTCGATGAGATCGACGCCGCCGACGAGTACGAAGTGCAGCTGTACCGGCGCGAGCGCGTGATGCTCGGCAGCGGCCGGTCGGCCTGGGTCTACGTCGGCTGATGGCGTTCTCCCACGACGATCTCTGGCCGCGCGCCGGCGACTGGCCCGTTCCGTCCGACGAGGAGATGGATGCGGTGCTGCTCGGCGCGCCCGCGTTCCGCACGTCCCTGTCGCCGACCGGCGCGCACGCGACACCGGCGGCCGTGCGCGCGGCACTGCGCCGTTTCAGTCCGACCCTGATCGGCCCGCCGCCCGTCGATCTCGGCGCACTCCTGCGGATCGCGGACGTCGGCGACGTCGACGCGGACGGCCCTGCGGGTGAGGCCGCGCTGCGGGAACGCGTGCGGACGCTCGCCGCTCAGGCAACGCTCGTGATCGCGCTCGGCGGCGACAACTCGATCACCTACGCCGTGACGCAGGGAGCGGATGCCGGCGGACTCATCACGCTCGACGCCCACTTCGATCTGCGCGACGGGGTGTCCAACGGCTCGCCCGTGCGTCGGCTCGTCGACGACGGGCTCGACCCCGCGCGGATCGTGCAGGTCGGCATCGCAGACTTCGCCAATTCCGCCGCGTACGCCCGGCGCGCCGCAGATCTCGGGATCACGGTCATCACGGTCGACGACGTTCGCCGCCGCGGGCTCGCCGATGTCGCTGCCGAGGCACTCGCGGTCGCCGGGGCCGGGGAGGGTGGCATCCATCTCGACATCGACGTGGACGTCTGCGATCGCGCCGTCGCGCCGGGGTGCCCGGCATCCGTGCCCGGCGGTCTGCAGGCGTGGGAACTCCGCGCTCTCGTCCGCGCGGTGTCGGGCGATCCGCGCGTGCGCACTGCCGACATCGTCGAAGTCGATGCGACGGCCGACGCTCCCGACGGTCGGACGGTGCGGCTCGCGGCGCTGTGCGTGCTGGAACTGCTCGCGGGAGTCCACACGCGAAAGGCGACGATATGACGACCCTCATCCTGGTGCGGCACGCGAAGAGCGACTGGGGCACCCCTGAGCTCGACGACCACGAACGCCCGCTGAATCCCCGCGGTCTGCGCGATGCCCCCGCGATGGCAGAGCGGCTCGCGGCGACCGGGATCACGATCGACGCGATCCTCGCCTCGACTGCCCTCCGCGCACGGACGACGGCCGGCTTCTTCGGCGCACGGTTCGAGCTCGACCCTGAGCTGTCGTCCGAACTCTACGGTTCGGCGCCGAAGACGCTGTTGGCCGCCGCCGCAGAGCGCGGGGTCGAATCGGTCATGATCGTCGCGCACGATCCGGGGATGACGATGCTGGCTGCCGGGCTGTCGGACGGCGACATCGGCCATATGCCGACGTGCGCGGTCGCGACCTTCCGGTGGGAGACGCCCGAGTGGGACGTCGCGACGGCGATCGACCCGGATGCCTGGTCTTTCGATGCCCCCGGACGCTGAGCCCGTTCAGCGCAGCGCGATCCCGTCCTTGTAGACGGCGTGAACGAGCGGCACGCCCGGCCGATAGGCGAGATGCGTCCGGGTCGGGGCGTCGAGGATCACGAGGTCGGCGCGCATGCCGACGGCGAGCGCCCCGACATCCGTGCGTTCGAGGGCGCGTGCGCCGCCGGCGGTCGCGGCCCAGACGGCCTCGGCGACCGTCATCCCCATCTCGCGGACGGCGAGGGCGATCATGAGGGGAATCGACGTCGTGAAGCTCGTGCCCGGATTGCAGTCGCTCGCGAGGGCCACGGTGACTCCCGCGTCGAGCAGCCGTCGCGCGTCCGGGTACGGATGCCGGGTCGAGAACTCGACGCCCGGGAGAAGGGTCGCGACGGTGTCGCCCGCGGCGAGCGCGGCAACGTCGGCATCACTCAAATAGGTGCAGTGATCGATGGATGCCGCCCCGAGCGCGGCGGCAAGACGGGCCCCGTCGCCCGCGCCGAGTTGGTTGCCGTGCACGCGGGGCCGGAGCCCCGCGGCGATCCCGGCCCGCAGGATCCGCTCGGTCTCGGCGGGCGTGAACGCTCCGGTCTCGCAGAACACATCGATCCACCGGGCGTGCGGTCGGACGGCATCCAACATCACCCCGCAGACGAGGTCGACGTAGGCGGCGCGGTCGTCGACGTACTCGGCGGGGACGACGTGAGCCCCGAGGAAGGTGACCTCGGGGGTCACTTCGGCGGCGAGGCGCGCGAGCCGCTCCTCGCCGGACATGGTGAGGTCGTATCCAGTCTTGACCTCGAAGGTCGTCGTGCCCTGCGCCTGCATCTCCGCGACGAATCCGGCCAGTCGGACCCGCAGTTCGTCATCGGATGCCGCACGGGTCGCCGCGACGGTGCGGCGAATGCCGCCAGCGGCATACGCGTGCCCCGCCATCCGCGCTTCGAACTCATCAGCCCGATCCCCGCCGAACACGACATGTGTGTGGCTGTCGACGAACCCCGGCAACACCGCGCGCCCGCGCGCATCTACGACCCGCCGCTCCTCTTCGCCGGGGGCGTCGGCGGCGGGGCCGGTCCAGGCGATGCGGCCGTCGGCGATCAGCACGGCGGCATCGTGCCGCGTGCCACAGGGATCGGCGGGGGTGGCGACGTTCGTCGTCAGCTCGCCGATGTGGGTGATCAGGGTCGTGGTCACAGCATCGGCACTTTCAGTCCGCGCTCGCGCGCGACCTCGCGTGCCCGGTCGTAGCCGGCATCCACGTGGCGCATGACGCCCGTTCCCGGGTCATTCGTGAGCACGCGGGCGAGCTTCTCGGCGGCGAGCGGCGTCCCATCGGCGACAGTCACCTGACCGGCATGGATCGATCGCCCGATACCGACGCCGCCGCCGTGATGGATCGAGACCCACGACGCCCCGGATGCTGTGTTCAGCAGCGCGTTGAGCAACGGCCAGTCGGCGATCGCGTCCGAACCGTCCGCCATCGCCTCGGTCTCGCGGTACGGCGAGGCGACCGAGCCCGCGTCGAGATGATCACGCCCGATGACGATGGGCCCCGCGAGCTCCCCCGACGCGACCATCTCGTTGAACTTCAGGCCGGCGAGGTGGCGCTCCTGGTAGCCGAGCCAGCAGATCCGCGCCGGCAACCCCTCGAAGTGGACCGTCGAACCGGCCTTCTCGAGCCAGCGGTGCAGCGCCGCATCCTCGGGGAAGAGCTCGGCGACGGCGCGATCGGTCTTGGCGATGTCGTCCGGGTCTCCGGACAACGCGACCCACCGGAAGGGTCCGCGTCCTTCCGCGAACAAGGGGCGGATGTAGGCGGGCACGAACCCGGGGAACGCGAACGCCCGCTCGCACCCGCCGAGCTCGGCCTCGCGCCGGAGCGAGTTGCCGTAATCGAAGACCGCGGCGCCCTCGTCCAGAAAGCCGACCATCGCCGCGACATGCACCGCCATCGAGGCTCGAGCGCGGTCGGTGTAGGCATCCGGGTCCGACGCCGCCATCTCCTTCCACTCGCGCATCGACACCCCGATCGGAAGGTACGCGAGCGGGTCGTGCGCGCTCGTCTGATCGGTCACGATGTCGATGCGCACTCCGCGGCGGAGCAGCTCGGGGAAGATCTCGGCGGCGTTTCCGACGACGCCGACGCTGAGCGCCCGACCCGCATCCCGAGCGGCGGAGACCCGCGCGACGGCGGCGTCGAGATCGGTCGTGTACTCGTCGAGGTATCCGTGGTCGACGCGACGCCGCAGCCGCGACTCATCGATATCGACGATGAGCACCGCGCCACCGTTCATCGTGACCGCGAGCGGTTGCGCCCCGCCCATGCCCCCGGCGCCCGCCGTGAGGGTGAGCGTGCCGGAAAGGTCCTCGCGGTCGAGCGAGCGCGCGACCGCGGCAAACGTCTCGTACGTGCCCTGGAGGATCCCCTGCGTGCCGATGTAGATCCACGATCCGGCCGTCATCTGCCCGTACATCGTGAGGCCGAGCTCTTCGAGTCGCCGGAACTCGGGCCACGTCGCCCAATCCCCGACGAGGTTCGAGTTCGCGATCAGCACGCGCGGCGCCCACTCGTGCGTGCGGAAGACGCCGACCGGCTTGCCGGATTGCACGAGGAGCGTCTCGTCCGGCTCGAGTTCGTCGAGCGTGCGGATGATCGCGTCGTACGCTGCCCAGTTGCGGGCAGCTTTCCCCGTGCCGCCGTAGACGACGAGGTCTTCGGGATGCTCGGCGACATCGGGGTCGAGGTTGTTCATCAGCATGCGTTTGGCGGCCTCGGCGCCCCAGCTCTTCGCGGTGCGCTCGGGTCCGCGCGGGGCCCGGATCGGCTGTCGAGGTGCGGTCATGACGGGTCCTCCGAGGAGATCTGGGCGGTGGCGGCTGCCGCGATGGCGCCCGAGAGGACGAGCGCCGTGGCCGCTTCGATGTCGGGCGAGACGAAACGATCCGGACCGGGCCCGGCGACCACGACCCGCAGGACATCCCGCGCAGCACCGGTGGCGGCTCCGGGCTGCAGCGGGGCACGAAGGTCGAGGGCACGGCATCCGGTGACGAGTTCGATCGCCAGCACACGGGCGAGTCCGTCGATCCCGCGGCGGAGCTTGCGCGCGGCTGCCCACCCCATCGAGACGTGGTCTTCCTGCATCGCGGAAGACGGGATCGAATCGACCGATGCGGGCACGGCCAGGCGCTTGAGTTCCGAGACGATGCCTGCCGCGGCATATTGGGCGATCATGAGTCCCGAGTCGACGCCCACTTCGTCGGCGAGGAACGGCGGGAGCCCGTGGCTGCGCGCAGGATCGAGGGCGCGGTCGGTGCGGCGCTCGGCAATCGAGGCGAGATCGGCGACGGCGATCGCGAGGAAGTCGAGGACGTACGCGACCGGTGCGCCGTGGAAGTTGCCGTTGGACTCCACCCGGCCGTCCGCCGTGATCACGGGGTTGTCGACGGATGCCGCGAGCTCCCGCGTCGCGATCATGCGGGCGTGCTGGGCAGTGTCCCGCGCGGCCCCGTGCACCTGGGGTGAGCAGCGCAGCGAGTAGGCGTCCTGCACGCGGGTGCAGACGGCCGGGTCGCGGTGACTCGCGACGATCGGGGATCCGGCGAGGAACGCCCGCAGGTTCGCTGCTGATGCGGCCTGTCCCGCCTGAGGTCGCAGCGCCATGAGATCGTCGGCGAACACCGCGTCGGTGCCGAGTTGACTCTCGATCGAGATCGCGGCGGTGAGGTCGGCGGTCGTAAGGAGCGTATCGAGATCGTGGAGGGCCAGCGCGAGCATGCCCAGCATCCCGTCGGTGCCGTTGATGAGTGCGAGTCCCTCCTTTTCCTCGAGCACGAGCGGCGCGATGCCGGCCGCGGTGAGGGCGGCGGCGGCATCCATCTCGTCATCGCCCTCGCCGCGCACCGTGCCCTCCCCCATCGCGGCGAGCGCGACGTGGGCGAGCGGCGCGAGATCGCCCGAGCATCCGAGCGATCCGTATTCGCGCACGATCGGGGTGATCCCGGCGTTGAGCATCGCGGCATAGGTCTCCACGACGACGGGTCGGACTCCGGTGCGCCCCGAGGCCAGGGTCTGCAGGCGCAGCACCATGAGCGCGCGGATCACTTCGCGCTCGACCTCGGCGCCGGTGCCCGCCGCGTGCGAGCGGATGAGGCTCGCCTGCAGCTGACGGCGGCGTTCGGGGGCGATGAACGTCGTCGCCAACGCACCGAATCCGGTCGAGATTCCGTAGTGCGGATCGGGGTCGTCGGCCAGCCGCTCGACGAGCGCACGCGCCGCGGCGACCCGCACGATCGCGGCGGGATCGATCTCGACCGGCGCTCCCTCGCGGGCGACGGCGACGAGCTCGTCGATCGTGAGCGGGTGCGCGCCGAGGGTGACAGGGGTGGGCATGGTCTGATTCCACTCCGAGTGGATGCCGGATGCCACCGGCTCGTGCGATCCTGTGTCTGTGATCCCAGACACCGCGCAAGTGCCTGCCGCCGACCAAACTCTGCGCGTGCTCTCGTTCCTGGCGCGACAACGCGGTCCGGTTGCCGCACGGACGATAGCCGATTCGCTCGAGATCCCGCGATCGAGCCTGTATCATCTGCTGGCCGCGATGGCCGCGCACGGGTTCGTCGTGCACCTGGAATCGGAGCGTCGGTGGGGACTCGGCGCCGCCGCTTTCGAGCTCGCGGGCGGTTATGCGCGCCAGCAACCACTCGCCCGGCTCGGCCGTCCGCTTGTCGCGTCTCTCGCCGATCATGCTGGAGAGAACGCCCATCTTGCCGTGATGATCGGGCGTGATGTGCTCTACATCGTCGAGGAGAGGGCGCCCCGCCGGCCGGCGCTCGTGACCGACGTCGGAGTCCGGCTTCCGGCGCATCTGACCGCGACCGGCCGTGCCATGCTCGCTCTCCTCCCCCGGGAGCAAGTACGCGCGCTCTACCCGGACGCGGCCGCGTTCGCCGACCGCACGGGCCGAGGGCCGCGTCGCCCCGGCGAGTTGCGCGAGGTACTCCGCGCCGTGCGCGCGGAAGGGCTCGCCACCGAGGACGGCGAGGTCACGCTGGGGCTGCGTTCGGTCGCGGTCGCGGTCCGAGACCACACCGGATGGCCGGCGGCGGCGCTCGCGGTGACGTGGCCGGAGGACAGCGGGCGTGACGGCGCCGAGGTGGCGCTGCTCGTGGGAGACGCGGCGGCCGACCTCACGCGACGCCTGTACGGCGCCCAGTGACCGTGAGGTGACCTCAGTCGACCTTCGCAACCGTGCCCGCTGTGAGCCGAACCAGTTCGTCATAGCTGAGCGGGAACACCGTGTGGGGCGTGCCGCCGGCCGCCCAGATCTCGGAGAACTCGGCAAGCGCCTCGTCGACGATCGTCGGAAGCCGCGCGGGGTGTCCGGTGGGGGCGACCCCACCGATCGCCTGTCCGGTCGCTTCGCGCACCTGTTCGGCCGTGGCCCGCTGGATCTTCCCGCGCCCGAGTCTCGCCGCGAGCGCCGCGGTGTCGACTCGGTGCGCCCCGCTCGTCATGACGAGCAGCGCCTCGCCGTCGGACCAGAACACCAGGCTGTTGGCGATTGCCCCGACCTCCACGCCCAGAGCTTCGGCCGCGAGCACGGCGGTGGCGGCGGCATCGGGAAGGACGATGATCTCCCCCGGGATTCCCGCGGCGCGGAGCGCGTCGTGGACCAGCCGACTGCGGGTGGGGAGGTTCTCGGCACTCATGGCGTCGAGCCTATCCAGCCCTCCTACCGGGCACGGTCCACGTTCCGCCGACAGGAGAATCCGTCCCCGAGCCGCCTCTGGAGCCGTCGCGGCGGCATCTGGGGCGAAAAGTCCTGTAGGCGGAACAGCCAGCGGAGTGCGATGCTCGGCGCCCGCGGCCCGGACCCGTCAGGCCAGCACCGTGGAGCGCAGGGCGAGCAGACCGCGCAACGCCGCGACGACCGATTCCGCGTGCCAGAAGATGTCCTCGGCAATCGGCCGATAGGTCGCGAACCCGAGCGCCGCCGCCGCCTGGTCGCGGCGTCGGTCCTCTCGTTGCTGCTCCCAACTCGCGTGATGAGCCTTGCTGTCGCATTCGACGATCAGCCAGCCATCGACGACGAAGTCGACCCTTCCGACGGTGACGATGACCACCTGCAGGGCGAACGCGCACCCGAGGGTCCTCAGGATCAGCCGCATGAAGGTCTCTGCTCCCGACTCGGCACGCGCGTCGAACAGCCGACGCACGATGCGCAGGCGACGGGGAAGCGACCCCAGCACCACGTGGAGCTGATCTGCGTCGATGAGCCCGAGGTGCAGCGCGGAGTCCAGCGTCGCGATCGCGGCACGCACGGGTTGGCACACCATGGCTTGCACCAGCGCGTCGACGATTCCGACGCTGGCCCACCCCTCCGCGGACGTCAGAGTCCAGTGTCTACGGACACCGGAATGAGCAGCAGGAAGGCGCGAACTGGTCTTGGGCACCGCGATGTGCAGCGCGGAGTGATCCAGCACGAACACGCCCCACCGGATGAGCTCCGATACGCACGCGAGCCGGCCACCCGCAGCGATCGCGCGGCGGCAGGACTCGTCGACGTCCGCACGCAGGTAGGCATTCTTCCAGGGACGGACGAGTTGCCCCGCGTGCACGGCGTCCGCGATGTCACGAGCCGTCATCCCTTGCGCCCGGAGCTCGGCACGCGTCCCCACCGACCATTGTCCGGGGAGGGAATCCCTCCGGGCCCGACGCCGTGCGATGTACGCCGACACGATGGGGCGACTCTCGCGACAGAGCGGAAGACGGTGCGACATCTGACCACGATCGCCTGCGGGACCATCCCGAAGACCCCGGAAGCCCCCATCTGTGGATCGTTGAGCCGAATACGGACCTGGGGAGGAGACTCCGGGCGCTCGCCCCCTCCCCTCGCTACCCGCCCGCGTGACGTCCACAGGAGAATTGGTCGGTCCCCCGGAGAAATCCGCGTTCCAGGACCCCCTCGGCACAGAATCTCCTGTTGCCCGCACGCCCGCAACACGCCCGCACGCCCGCAACCGGCCCGCACGGCATCCGCCGGCGACGACCGCGCCGACACACCCACTGGCCGAGACGAGGCACAATGGAAGGGAGTACCGCAACGCCGCGGTGCCCACAGAGCACAGCCCACAAGGCCAGCCGAAAGAGGATGCGATGACGCACACCCTGCCCCTGCCCGATTTCTCCCACGAGCGCGTGGAGGTGATCACGGGCCGCCGCAGCGGACTGGTGATCATCGTCGCGGTGCACTCGTCGGCCCTCGGTCCCGCTCTCGGCGGGGCGCGCCTGTGGACCTATCCGCACTGGACCGACGCCCTCGGCGATGCCCTGCGTTTGTCGGCCGCGATGACGCTGAAAAATGCGGCGGCAGGTCTGGATGCCGGCGGAGGCAAGTCCGTGATCTGTCTGCCGCCCGGCACGACGCTCGACCCCGAGCGGCGGCGCGCGGCCTACCTCGATCTGGGAGACGCGGTCGAGTCGCTCGGCGGGCTGTACCGTACCGCGGAGGATGTCGGCTCGACGACGCAGGACATGCTGGTCGTCAGCGAACGCACCGATCACGTCGTCGGACTCCCCGATACGGTCGGTGGTTCGGGAGAGCCGGCGGGGCCCACGAGCCTCGGCGTCTACGAGTCACTGCGCGCGACGCTCGAACGCCTCACCGGATCACCGGACGTCGCCGGGAGGTCCTTCACCATCTCGGGTCTCGGTCAGGTCGGCAGCCGCCTCGCTGTGCGACTGAGCGCCGAGGGCGCCCGACTCACGGTCACCGACATCAATCCGGCCGCGCGCTCCCTCGCGGCTGATCTCGGCGCGGAATGGGCCGAACCCGGTGCCGAGCACCTGCTCCCAGCCGACGTCTTCGTGCCGGCCGGGATCGGCGGGATCCTCACCGACGAGGTCATCGACAGCCTCGGCGCACGCGCCGTGTGCGGCCCGGCGAACAACCCGCTCGCCCACCGATCCGGCGCCGACCGGCTCGCCGCGCGCGGCATCGTGTACGCACCCGACTTCGTGGTGAACGCCGGCGGCGTCGTCTATCTCGACGGCGAAGCCCGCCACGAGCGCACGCGGGCAGAAACGATGGATCGGGTCGCGGCGATCGGCGACACCGTGCGCCGCGTGTTCGCGGACGCGGATGCCCGTGGGGTCACTCCACTCGCGGCTGCCGAGGCACTGGCCGCCGAGCGACTCGAGGCGGCCACACGGCAACCCGTGCCGGCGTGACCGTCTGAGCGTACGATCCGACCGCCCGCGCGCGTTACTGTGGACCCGTAGGTACACAGTGGGCGCGGCCTTGTCGTCGCGGACCAGGCAGCGCCGCGCACCCTCGTCTGCGAGATGCTCCGCGCGCGGTGAGACCGTCGATGCGGCCGACGCGACGCGGATCTCCGCCGAGTTCGAATCACGGCACCGTTAACGCAGAAACGCCCCCGCAAGCGGGGGCATTTCTGCGTTGGTGGACCTAAGGAGATTCGAACTCCTGACCTCCTCGATGCGAACGAGGCGCGCTACCAACTGCGCCATAGGCCCGTGAACCTCCGTCAGGCTATCACGCCGCCGCGGGCTACCTGAACTCGGCTCACTGGCCGGAGGCGCGGCGCTCGAGGAGCTGCCGGACGTGTGCTTCGATCGCGTCGTCTCCGGCGGCAGCGCCCCCGGCGAACTCGTCGATGCGTGCCGCGCGCGCGGCTTCCAGAGACGTGGGGCGAGCGCGTTCCGCGCGGGCACGCATTGCTTCTTCGACCGCGGCGCGACGGAGGGCCTCGCGCGCTTCTGCTTGGTCGAGCACAGCGGCGGCGCGTGATCCAGCGGACGCTGTCAGCGGCCGCGGAAGCTCCCGAGGTGTCCATGCGACGCGGTCAGACGACAGCGAGACGTCTTGCACATCGCCGGCGAGTCGCGGCGCCATCGCGACGGTCTCGCGCTGCACCGAGCGGCGCTGCACGGTCGCCATGCGCTGCAGCATGAGCACGGATGCACCGGCGACAGCGACGGCCGACCACAGCAGAAGCTGCGACCCGGTGAAGATCAGATCGATCGCGCCCCAGACCGCCAGTGCGACGGCGACCAGCCCGACGGCGGTGGCACCGAGGCGCGCGCGGCGACGCGCGCGAGCTCGACGGACAGCGGGAACGGCTGACGCAGCGGCGGCTTCGGCGGCAGCGCGCTCTCGGGCGAGGGCGGCATCCATCCGTGCCTGGGCACGTTCGACGGCCAGCTCCGCTTTCGCGTTCTCGAGCTGTGCGTGCTCGCGTTCGGACTGCACGCGGCGAGCGAGCCGCTGTTGCGCCAGCGCCGTGCGCGCGTTGAGTTCGAGTTGCACTTCACGGGGCGTTTCGCTCGTTTCGGCGAGCACGCGAAGCGCCTGGCTCAGGCGGACGGCGTTGCGTTCGGCGGCGTTGTACTGATGCCTGCCGTGCCACGACGGCAGCAGATAGACGAGCCACAGCACGACCGCGACGAGGACGACCACGCCGCCTCCGAGAACCTGCCCACCCATGGGGACCACGCTAGGTCCCGACGCCCGCGAGACCCGGTCATCCGACCGCGTGTCTGAAGTTCGACTCGAGGTTGAAGGTCGCGGACAGCGGCGTGAGGTCAGATCGGCAGGCGATCCGCCGGCGGGATGGCGGCAGCATCCGCGGGAACGCGCCCGGAGATCCACCGCTCCAGCACTCCCTCGGGGACGTCCTCCCGCACGAGGGCGAACACATAGTGGTCGCGCCAGTCCCCCGCGATGTGGATGAACCGTCGCCGCAGACCTTCGTAGCGGAAGCCGAGCTTTTCGACGACACGCAGGCTCGCGACGTTCTCGGGACGGATGCAGATCTCCATCCGGTGCAGCCGCATTTCGCGGAAGCACAGGTCGGTGGCCAGCGCCACACTGGTGGGCGTGATGTCCAGTCCGGCGAACCGCTCGCTCACCCAGTAGCCGATCGTCGCCGAGGCCAAAGAGCCGCGCGCGATCCCCCAGACGTTCAGCTGGCCGGCGATGTCACCGTTGTACTCCATGACGAGCGGGATCCCCCCGCCGTCGCGGTACTGCTGCAGCAGACGGCGAATGCCGGAGCGCATGTCGAACGAGACCGGCCCGTCCGGGCTCGTGGCCTCCCACGGGCGCAACCATCCGCGGTTGCTGAGCAACTCGTTCTGGATGACCCGCGCATCGCGTTGCTTGACGAGTCGGATCGAGATCGGCCCGTGCTGCCGAGGTACCGTCAGGTCCACGGTCTTCCCCCTCGGCGAGGCGACGTCAGAGCTGCGCCGCGAAGTCCTTCAGCCAGGGGCGCAGGTCGGGTCCGAGGTCCGTACGGTCCGCAGCCAACTGCACGATGGCCTTGATGTAGTCCACTCTATCGCCGGTGTCGTAGCGGCGACCGCGGAACACGACGCCGAGCACGCCGTCGGTCGTGGCGAGCTCCTGCAGCGCGTCGGTCAGCTGGATCTCGCCGCCCTTGCCCGGTTCGGTGCGCTCGAGGATGTCGAACACGCCCGGGGTGAGCACGTACCGCCCGATGACGGCGTAGTTGGACGGCGCGTCTTCTTTGTTGGGCTTCTCCACGAGACCCGTCACCCGCACGACGTCGGGGTCATCGGTCGGCTCGACGGCCGCCGCGCCGTACATGTGGATGTGCTCCGGGTCGACCTCCATGAGGGCGACGACGGTGAGTCCGGATGCCGCATTCTCGGCGAGCATCTTCGGCAACAGCGGGTCGCGCTCGTCGATCAGGTCGTCGCCGAGCAGCACGGCGAACGTGGAGTCGCCGACGTGGTTGCGCGCGCGGAGCACGGCGTGACCGAGCCCCTTGGGCTCACCCTGACGCACGTAGTGGATGTCGGCGAGGTCGTTGGAGTGCAAGACGCGATCGAGCTTCTCCTGATCGCCCTTCTTGAGCAGATTGGATTCGAGCTCGGGCATCGAGTCGAAGTGATTGGAGATGTTGTTCTTGTTGCGCCCGAGAATGATCAGGACGTCGTCGATCCCGGCGGCGACCGCCTCTTCGACGACGTATTGGATCGCCGGCTTGTCGACGACAGGAAGCATTTCCTTCGGCATCGCCTTGGTTGCCGGAAGGAAGCGAGTGCCCAGTCCCGCGGCGGGGATGACGGCCTTGATGGGAGTGCGGCTCATGGGACCACCCTACCCAGCACCTGTGACGGTGACGTATCGCGGGCGAAACAGACGACCACACGTTCGCCGCCTACAATCGGACCATGACGGACGGCATCGACGACGCGAAGCGCGCACTCCGCGCCGACCTGCGCGAACGCCGACAGCTGCGCTCCGAAGCGGCACATGAGACTGCCGCAGCCGGCGTGAAAGAGCAGCTAGACGCCCTCGTCGATGAGCTCGGTGCCCGCTCGCTGTCCTGCTTCCTCTCGTCTCCGACCGAGCCCGGCACCCAGGAGTTCATCCGCGATGCGGTGGCCCGCGGCATCCGCGTACTGCTACCGATCACCCGCGTCGACGGTTTGCTCGACTGGGCGGTCGCCGATCCTGACGGCGAGATCGCCGACGGACTCTTCGGCATGCCCGAGCCGACCGGTGAGGTTCTGAGCCCGCTCGCGGTCAACGATGTCGACCTTCTCGTGATCCCCGCCGCAGCCGTCGATCGCACCGGCATGCGTTTGGGATGGGGGCGCGGATACTTCGACAAGACGCTCGGGTCGATGGAGCACTGCCCGCCTGTCTACGCCGTGATCTTCGACTCCGAACTGGTCGATGACGTGCCCCGCGACCTCCACGACCAGCCCGTCACGGGCGTCGTCACCCCCACTCGTACTGTCACCCTCGCGCCGCACCGGCGCTGAACCCCCACCGAGGACCCATGCCCACCTACGCCTATGCCTGCACGCACTGCGGCCACCGTTTCGACGCCGTCCAGTCGTTCTCGGACGCGACACTGACCGAGTGCCCCGAGTGCGGTGGCGCCCTGCGCAAGCAGTACGGCTCGATCGGGGTCACCTTCAACGGGGGCGGCTTCTATCGCACCGATTCGCGTGCGGCGGCCCCCAGCGCCAGTGCCAGCGGCGGAGGGGGTAGCGCGTCGACGACAACTCCGACATCATCGAAAACTGAGGCGAAAACCTCGCCCGCGTCGTCGGGATCGTAAGCCGGCAGCCGCCACCACCCAGAAAGGTCGCTGACATGATTCAGGGCTTCAAAGAATTCATCATGCGCGGCAATGTCATCGACCTCGCGGTCGCTGTCGTCATCGGCGCGGCCTTCACCGCCGTCGTCAACGCGATCGTTGCCGCGATCATCACGCCGCTGATTGAGCTCGTGTGGAAGGCCGACGAAGCGACCGGTGCGGTCGGACCCACGATCCAGGGGCTCCACGGACCGGTCACCTTCCCGATCGGGGGCCTCGTCAGCGCGGTCATCAGCTTCCTCGCGGTCGCGCTCGTGGTCTACTTCGTGTTCGTCCTGCCGATGAACCACTTCAAGGCACGCCAGGCCGCGAAGGCGGGCGTCGTCGAGGAAGAGGCCAAGCTTCCCACCGAGCAGGAGCTGCTCATCCAGATCCGCGACCTGCTGGAGCGCGAGCGCGCCTGAGCGGCCAATCCCCCGCTGATCGATACACCGGCCCGCAGCGCCGGCGAGATCCCCCCGGAGACGCAACCGCCTCAATAGTGCGGGGGGACGTCGAGCCGCAGGCGCTCGTCGTTGGGCCCGGACTCCGACGGCCTCTCCGCAACCGGCGCGGCCGCCTCATCGGCCTTCACCGGCTCGGGGATCGTCCCGGGCGCGGGCGTCAGCTGTGCGCGCCGACGGCCCTGCACCCGGACGATGCGCTGACGGTCAGGGGACATCGATCGGCTGGGTGGGGGTCTGCGCGGTGGGCGTCTCGGGTTGCACGCCGAGGATCGCCGCGATGCGCGATGCCACGCCGGCCGGGTCGCTGTACAGGTCGAAGGCGTGCACACGGATGTAGTGCCAGCCCAGACGCCGCAGGATCTGCGGGCGCAGACGCAGGGTCTCGCGCAGGCTCTCGCCGATCGCATCCGAATCACTCTCGGTGACGACGGCCTTGCCCTTGTACTGCGCGACGAGCGGCAGGCGGCCGTGATAATCCACATCGACCGAGACCCCGAGGCTGCGCAGATGCTGCGCCAGCGTGAGCGTGAGCGGGTCGGCGAGATCTTCCAGGCGCGATTCGCGGGCGCGGGCGGCGATCCCGCCGAGGATCGTCATGAGGGTCGCGGCGCCCGATTCCAGGCGTCCTTCGTCGAAGGCCGACGGACGGATCGACGAGACGATCACCATCGACCGACGCGCGCGAGTCATCCCGACCGTGAGCAGACGCTCGCCGTCGGGGCCCGACAGGTCACCGAAGTCGCTGAGAACGCGGCCGTGCTTGGTCAAGCCGAATCCGAGCGAGAAGATCACGCGATCGCGGCTCTCGGCGACCGATTCCTCGAGTCCGAGCACCGCGAACGGCTCGGCCGTGTCGCGGCCGACGAAGTCCGCGACGTCGGAGCGCCCGGCGAAGGCCGCGGCGACCGCTGCGCGCACACGCTCGGCGTGCCGGGTGGATGCCGTGACCACCATGAGGGACTCCGTGGGGCGATTGACGGCGTGCTCGACGACCAGCGTGACGACGCGGGCGAGCTCGGCATCCGGGCTCTCGACGGCGCCGGTGATCGGATCGGGCGTTCCTGTGCCGCCTTCGACGTAGTCGACACTCAGGCTGCCGCGCCCGAGGTACGAGCCGGCCCACGGCAACGAGACGATCTCCCCGCCGTAGAACGCATCGTTCACAAGCTGGGCGAGGTCTTCGCCCCCGGCGCGGTAGCTGCGGGTCAGCGTCTCGACCGGGATGAGCTCGGCGAGGCGCGCGAACACACTCACGTCGTCGAACGGAACCTCGGGTTCGTCTTCGTCGTCGGCGGGCATGCCGGCCGAAATCCGGAACGGGGTCGGCTTCTGCGTGACGGGGTCACCGAAGACGACGACCTGGCGACCACGGCGGAGGGCCGGTGCGGCTTCGCTCAGGCACAGTGCGGCCGCATCGGCGATGATGACGACGTCGAAGACGACGGCATCCGGGATCGCCGGCACTTCGTACGGTGAGGCGAGCCACACGGGCGCGAGGGTGCGAAGGAGCGTCGGAGCGGCCCGCACGATCTCGGCCGTGGTGGCCGAGTTGCCGCGCAGCGCGTGCTTCAGCGCCGAGGTCTCATTCGCCTCATCGACGATCGAGATCTTCCAGCGGGTCGCGAGCTCGGCCGCAAGCAGGGGCCCGGCCGAGCCGGCGTGCGCTTCGTCGACCAGCCGATAGTCGCGCTCGAGGCGATCGACGACCGACGTGTTGGCACCGAGGAGAGCGCGATCCGAGCGCAGCATCGCTTCGAGAGCCGACTGCCACCAGGCGAACTCGAATTCGGCGGCGACATCGCCTTCCGGCACGTGGCGCATCGACAGTTCGGTCAGCAACGGCTCGAGACCCATGGCCGCGAGTTCTCCGCGGAGGGTCGCCCGCTCCACCAGGTTGTCGAACACGTCCGACTCGGCGGCCAGACCGGCGATCGTGCGGAGCAACTGCGGGATCGGCAGCGCGGCAAGGGCATCGGTGCGGCCGAGCGCGCCGTCGAGTTGACCGAGATCGGCGTTCACTCGCTGCCACGCGGTGGCGACGTCGTCGAGCCCGAGCGGGATCTCGGGGGTGACGCCGGCATCCACCAGCCGCTCCCACTGGGCACGTTGCTGCTGCACGCGCAGAAGTGCTTCGTGCATGTCGGTGATGTGCATGCCCGGGCGGACATACTCCTTCGACAGGTGCTTGAGTCGACGACGCTGCGGACCCGACATCGTGGACGAATCGCGCCGCGGCCCGTGCGCCTGGATGAGCTCGTCCAGCGGACGCTCGAAGACGGTCATGCTGAAGCGGTCGAGCGACGCGCGAATGCCCTGCAGGAGCTGGATGTAGCCGCCGAGCTCGCTGACGGTCGCGAACGGCCGCATCCGGGTCTGGCCGATCAGCTCGTACCCACGCTCGAGGATCGAGGGCACGTCGGTTCGGTGCAGACGCCCGGCGAGCGCGTGCGCCGACCGTGCCTCTTCCGTAGTCGCGAACGCGACGCCGTACCACGGTGAGTCGTCGGGACCGAAGCGGAATTCGCCCAACCGCGCTGCCGTCGACAGGGTCGTGGCAGCTTCGGCGCGGCGTGTGCTGAGCGTGCGGAGGGTGGCGAGGTCGAAGCGCGTCTGCGCGCTCGGCTGCGGGACTCCGGCGGCGATCGTCGTGAGGGTGCGGAGCGCCTCGAGGGGTGAGACGCCGATCTGCGGATGCCGGTGCGTCAGCGAAACGCGATAATCGCGCAGCACGGTTCGCAGGCGCACGAGGGCGTCGTCGACATCGGCGACCTTGGGAGGCACGGCCTTTTCGTTCCGCGCGATGGCGCGGATGAGGTCGCGGCGCAGCTGACCGGGCGAGACGGCGAGACCCGGCAGGCCGATGCCGGCGAGGCGGTGACGCACGCCCTCGAGGGTCGATCGTCGAGCGCTGACGACGAGGACCCGCTTGCCGGCGCGCACGAGTTCGCCGACCGCGTTGATGACGGTCTGCGTGCCGCCGGTACCCGGCAGCGTGTGGACGGCAAGGGACTGTCCCGTCGCGATACGTGCGAGGACGGCTTCCTGCTCGGCATCGGCATCGAGGAGCAGGCGGTCAGACGCCGGAGGCCGGTCATCCGCGCCGATGATCTTCGGCAGGCCGCGCACGAGCGAGACGGCCTCGCGGTCGGAGACGTGTCCGGCGAGCGCATTGAGGAAGGGGTGGTCGAGGTCAGCGGCATCCCGCTCCATCGCACCGGCGACGTCGGCGAAGGTGGACACGACGAGCCGCGGCTGCACCGTGAAGGTGTCGATGTGAGCCGTGAGGGCGCGGAGGTGATCGATCACGGGTTGCGGCTTGAACAGCCCGCCCTCGTCAGCGAGCGCGGCGAGGGCGCGGCCGTCGATCACGATGCCGAAGTGCGTGCGGGCGGCTTCGACAAGCTCGGGATTGATGGTGAAGGCGCCGTGCAGCTTCAGATCGAAGTCGGTGTGATGACGACGGATCGCCAGCGGTCGGAGCAGAACCGGTGCGGCGTACGGAACGCCGCCGATCCGCCACGCGGCCACCCCGACAGCGAGGTTGACGGTGTCCAGGCCCCGCGTCGTGCGGAGTTCGACGTCTTTGGCAGCGATGCGCTCCGCAGCGATGCGGGCCGTGCGCAACGCCACTTCATCGCGGAAGAGGTTGGAGAGGAGCGTCGAGCGCCCGGTGATGAACTGCGGCAAGCTGCCCGGGTGCGCTTTCGTGATGTCGATGCCCGCGTCGCCCACGTCGGTGTAGTGCAGCAGCGTCGAGAGGCCACCCAGCTGCGCTGCCTCTTCCCTGATACGCCCCCGTTCGGAGGCCGCGACATGTTGCACAGTCACCCCGGGTTCGGACAGATCGAGGTCGCCTGGGGACACCGAAATCTCGTGCTCGGCCTCGTTCACGCCTCGCACAGCTCCGCCATCTGCTCGCCACACACGTGCCACCTTAGGCTTCCCCCTGGTAAGAATCGCGGTAGACCGGCCGATATCGGCGCAATTGGGCCGCAGAGCTTCCTCCCCAACCGGGTGTTGTGACCGACTGTCCACCGATCGAGGCGGAGCGACAGGTGACGCGCGGGCATCCGGTCATCATGGAGGCATGACCCACGCAGCGTTTTCGGTGCACCCGACACCGATCGGCGAGGCCCTCATCGTCGTCACCGATGAGGGCCTCGCCCACCTGGAGTTCCTCGAGGGCCCGGCCGGCGACGCCGTGCAACGGATCGGCCTCCTGCGGCATGCCGTGCCGGTCGCGGATGCCGCGGCCACCGCGGACGTGCGCACGCAGCTCGACGAGTACTTCGCGGGAGAGCGGCGGCGCTTCGATCTGCCGCTCGATCTCGGCGTGACCACCGGGTTCGTGCGTGCCGCGCTCGAGGCGGTCACCCGCATCCCCTTCGGGCAGACGGCGTCGTACGCCGAGATCGCCATCGAGGCGGGCTCACCCGGTGCGAACCGTGCGGTGGGCTCGGCGTGTGCGCGCACCCCGATCTCGCTCGTGATCCCGGCCCACCGCGTCGTCCGCAGCGACGGCTCGATCGGCGAGTACGGCGGACATCCCGAGCGGAAGCGCTATCTCCTCGACCTCGAAGAGCGCGTCGCCGCCGCCGACCCGTCCGGCGTGTAGGCCGCCGGACGGCACCGAGCGAGGCCGGGGTGACGACATCGCCCCGGCCTCGCTGTGTCGATCGTTGTCAGCGGATCAGTGATCCACGGCCTTTTCCGCGCCGTAACCGGTCAGCGACCGTACCTCCATCTCCGCCGCCTTCTCCGGGCTTTCCTTGCGGGTCGAGGTCACAGACCCCAGCCAGCCGAGGAAGAACCCGAGCGGGATCGAGACGATGCCGGGGTTGTTGAGCGGCCAGATCGCCGTGCCGACGTTCTTGAACACGCTCGTCTCGGTGCCCCAGAACACGGGCGAGAGCACGATGAGGATGACGGCTGCCGCAAGGCCTCCGTACATGCTCCACACCGCACCACGGGTCGTGAACTTGCGCCAGAAGAGCGAATAGATGATCGTCGGCAGGTTGGCCGAGGCCGCCACCGCGAAGGCCAGCGCCACGAGGAACGCCACGTTCTGCCCTTGCACGCCGATGCCGCCGATGACCGCGAGGATCCCGATGACGATCACGGTGCGGCGGGCGACCTTGACTTCGCCGTCCGGCGGGACGTTGCCCTTCTTGACGACGTTCGCGTAGATATCGTGCGCGAACGAGGCGGCCGCCGTGATCGTGAGTCCGGCGACGACCGCGAGGATCGTCGCGAACGCGACCGCCGAGATGAAGCCGAGCAGCAACGGCCCGCCGAGCGCTTGCGCGAGCAGGGGCGCGGCCGAATTCACACCACCCGGCGCTGCTTTGATCACGTCCGGTCCGACGAGCGCGCCCGCGCCGTAGCCGAGCACGAGCGTCAGCAGGTAGAACAGGCCGATCAGCCAGATCGCCCAGACGACAGAGCGACGCGCTTCCTTCGCGGTCGGCACGGTGTAGAAGCGCATGAGCACGTGCGGCAGACCCGCCGTACCGAGGACGAGCGCGATGGCGAGCGAGATGAAGTCCCACGGGTTCTGGCCGTACTGCAGCCCGGGTCCGAGGATCGCGTCCTTCGGGTCGGTGGTCGAGGCAGCCACGGCCGATTCGAGCAGCGTGTTGAGGTTGAACCCGTTGATCGCCAGAACCCAGATGGTCATGACGATCGCGCCGCCGATGAGAAGGAATGCCTTCACGATCTGCACCCAGGTCGTACCCTTCATGCCACCGATCAGGACGTAGACGATCATCAGCACACCGACGACGGCGACGACGACGGACTGTCCGATCTTGTCGTTGATCCCGAGCAGCAATGAGACGAGTCCCCCGGCACCGGCCATCTGCGCGAGCAGATAGAAGAAGCAGACCGCGAGGGTCGTCAGAGCCGCCGCCATCCGGACCGGCCCCTGCTTGAGCCGGAATGAGAGCACATCGGCCATCGTGAATTTGCCGGTGTTGCGCATGAGCTCGGCGACGAGAAGGAGAGCGACGAGCCACGCGACCAGGAACCCGATGGAGTAGAGGAAACCGTCGTATCCGTTGATCGCGATCGCGCCGACGATACCGAGGAACGATGCCGCCGAGAGGTAATCCCCGGCGATCGCGAACCCGTTCTGCGGACCGGTGAACGAGCGACCGGCCGCGTAGTAGTCCGCAGCCGTTTTGTTGTTGCGACTGGCGCGGATGACGATGAACAGCGTCACGGCCACGAAGGCGCCGAAGATCGCGATGTTGAGCACCGGGTCGTTCGCGCCGCTGGTCGGTGCGGCCGCGAGCGTCATTGGCCCGCCTCCTGTCGCTCGAGGTCGCCGCGGATCTCCGACGAGATGGGGTCCAGCGTGCGGTTGGCGTACGAGACGTACCACATGGTGATCGCGAAGGTCGTGACGAACTGTCCGAGGCCCATCAGGAGCCCGACGGTGATGTCACCCCAGACCCGGGTCGACATGAACTCGGTCGCAAACGACGACAGCAGGACGAAGACGAAGTACCAGACGATGAAGGCGACCGTGAGGGGCCAGACGAAACTGCGGTGCTTCTTCTTGAGTTCGACGAACCGCAGCGATCCTTCGACCGCGACGTAGTCGATGCCTCCCGGTGGGGCGGCATCGGTGGGGGACGGTGACATGTGGCCTCCTTGCCTCATGGGGTGAGCGTGTGCTCGTGCGGCCGGTCTTCCTCGACGGGTCGCGTGGTAGCCTCGACGCTACGAAACGGGTGACGTGGCCGTCACCCCCGGAAGTAGGTAGAGCGATGGCACTCCCCGCCCTCGCCAGCGAGACCGAGTTACTCTCTCGGGCCGTGAGCGACCTCGCCCAGCGCACCGGGTTGCCCGTTGCTTTCGGCGGGTTCGAAACCGCCAACATGGTCGAAGTCACGTCCGTCGTCGGAAATCGCACGCAACACCTGTCGGGGCTCGTCGTCCACGCGTCACGCGGTCTCGGCGGACGCGCTCTCGTCGAGAAGCGTCCGCGGCTCGCCCTCGACTACCGGTCATCCCGCAACATCACGCACGACTACGACCGCGCCGTGCTGGGTGAGGGCATCTCGACCCTCTTCGCGGTGCCTATTCTCCTCGCCGGTCGCGCCCGCGGCGTCTTGTATTGCGGATCATGGATGCCGGCACCCTTCGGTGAGGGCACCGCGCGCACAGCGGTGCAGGTCGCCGGAGACCTCGCGACCGAACTGCGCGTGCGGGATGAAGTCCACAAACGCCTCGCGCTCTTGCCTGCGCCCACCCCGTCCGCTCCGGTACCGCGCGTCGATGCGGCGACGCGCGAACAGCTCCGCGAGACGTACGCCGAACTGCGCGGCATCGCCGCCGATGTGCCGGATGCCTCGATCCGGCGGCGCTTGTCGGTGCTCGAAGCGCGCCTGTCGGAGATGTCTCGCGACGACACGGAGCCGGCCGAAGTCCTCGACGTGCGCTTGTCGCGGCGCGAACTCGATGTGCTCTCCTGTGCCGCGCTCGGTCAGACCAACGCAGAGATCGCCGCGACGTTGACGCTGCGCGAAGGCACCGTCAAGTCGTACCTGCAGTCGGCGATGGCCAAGCTCGACGCGGGGACACGCCACGCCGCGGTTGCCAGAGCGCGGCGTGGCGGGCTCCTCCCCTGACTACACTTCCCCCATGGCCCGCAGAATTGTGCATCAGCTCGTTGACGACCTAGACGGATCGGTTCTGGAGATCGGTTCCGGCGAGACCGTCTTGTTCTCGCTCGACGGCACCGCGTACGAGATCGATCTCACCGAAGACAACGCCGATGCTCTGCGTGCTGCGTTCGCACCGTTCATCGCGGCCGCGCGCTCGGTGTCGGCGCGGGGCGGCGGCGCCCCGGGCGGCCGCGGTGCGCGC